>LFRM01151417.1_pt2 | contig 18613 bp, 12 predicted proteins | sample 618341 | NCBI WGS metagenome assembly LFRM01 (sample SAMN03654438, study PRJNA283298) | anaerobic digester metagenome | isolation source: pool of bioreactors CSTR01a, CSTR02a, and CSTR03a thermophilic anaerobic... | place: Denmark: Kgs. Lyngby | collected 2014-05-21 | reverse complement strand
AATACTCGGCAGATTCAGACTGAGGTACCATCTTTCCAAAATAGGACCTGCTGAGCGCCTGAATCCCTCCCTGGGCCAGACCGGTTATTCCGGCCAGGATTATATAGGCAACCTGTGTTTTCAGGGTAAGTGCCCCTACCCCTGAAACAAGCATATAGATTACAATCCCGACAACAATCATCGTAAAGGCGCCGAATCTGCGTGCCAGCATCCCGAAAAAGAGCGCGGATGGGAAACCGACAAACTGCACCACAAGTAATGCAATCATCAGCGATGATGATGAAAGCCCTATTGCCATCCCGAAATCTACAGCCATCAGTACAAATGTATGCACCCCGTCAATGTACATCCAGTATGCCACCAGAAACAGAAGCAGAGGTTTGTTTTTCACGATCTTTACAGATGTAGCACGGAGTCTCTTTAAACTCTCCAGGATAATTCCGGAGATTCCCCGCACTCCGGCAAACATTGGCTCCTTTACATACATAAACATGGGTACCGAAAAGAGCATCCACCACACCGATGCCATCAGGAAAGATACCTTTACAGCCTCCACCATCCCGGCAAGCCCGAAAAATGCCGGTTTCTGCACCATAAATACATTTAGAAGGAAAAGGAGGCCGCAGCCCAGATAACCAAATGAATAACCCATAGAGGATACCATGTCCATCTGTTCTCTCTCGGTAACATCGATAAGGAGGGAATCATAGAAAAGGTTGGCACAGTTGAATCCCACACTGGCAATTACAAAGACTGCAAGAGCCGGTGCCCAATTGCCCTGTCCAATCATGAAAAGCGCTCCGGTCGCACTCACCCCAAGCACCACAAAAGTACCAAGAAACCTCTTTTTCGCCCTCCCTGCATCTGCGAGCGCACCCAGAAAAGGCGAAAGTATTGCAACCAGGAGGCCTGCAACAGCATTTGCAAATCCCAGACGGGCAGTGGACACAGTAGGATCCACTCCGGAGCACCAGTAGCTTTTGAAGAAAACCGGGAAAAAACCGGCCATCACTGAAAGAGCAAAAGCAGAGTTTGCCCAATCGTAAAGACACCAGGAGAAAACCGCTTTTTTATTTTTCATCGGGATGACTGTTCAGGATTTGTTCTACTGCAATCATATCTTCCCTGACCACTCAGGTCTTCTTCTCCTTCTTCTCAGCAGCCGGGAAAAGAACATTATTGAGGATCAAACGGTAGCCGGGAGAATTTTTATGCAGCTCAAGCATAGTGGGCTTATCCCCCACCGCATGGTTGTAGTCTTCAGGATCGTGTCCGCCAAGGTAGGCAAACTGTCCCTTCCCCACAACACCATGGATATAATTCACCATCTCTGTACCCGGTATATCCGCAAGCACAATAACACTCTTCTTGATTACATTGCGGTTAAAGGATGTCAGCAACCCATGAAAACCTTTGATTGTAGGACGGTGACACTGAACAAGCATTGTAGGTACCGGGTCGAGTTTGGCGCTGAATTCAAAAAGGGTAAAGTCCTGTGCTTCTCTGCGCATCGGGGTATTTACAAGATTTACATCGATGTTGCCGAAATAGGAAGCAAGCGGATCAGTCTGAATCTGAAAATTCTCGAATGCCATGCAATTATCAAAATTGAGCTTCTGCCGGTACTGAGGATCTATCCCATCTCCGTCGTAAACACTCCCCACTATATCTGTTCCAAGGGCTGAAAGTGCGATCTCGAGGGTGTTAGTCGCGCTGCACATTGCAAAAAGAAAGCCCCCCTTTTCTACAAACTGCCTTATCGCCAGTGCCACAGCCTTTTTACATTCACTCACTTTGGAAAAGCCCAGGCTTGATGCCAGACGTTCAAGTTCAAGTTTCTGCCGCTGATACCATGTAGCAGTGGCAAATCCACGGTAGAACTTGCTGTACTGTCCTGTAAAGTCCTCATGGTGAAGATGCAGCCAGTCGTAACCGGAAAGTTTTCCAGTTAATACTTCCTTGTCGTAGATTTTATCGTATTTGATTTCAGCGTATGTCAGAGCAAGTGTCACCGCATCATCCCAGGGCAGTTTCCCCGGAGGAGTGTAAACCGCGATTTTGGGTGCCTTCTCAAGGATCACCTTTTCCATGTTATTATTCTGGATATCATCCTGTATTTTACTCCACAGATCTGCGGTGATATTTTTCACCTCCACTCCAGCCATACGCGCCTGGAGTTCGAACTGCTGAGGTGCCTTCGCGGCAAATGAGCCGCCCCTGTAATTGAGAAGCCAGTATACTTTGTGACCGGAATCGAGAATTTTGTAAACAATACCGTAGGCTTTTAGATGATCTGTCTGGGAATCATCCATGGGGATGAAAAACATCGCCTGTACAGAAAACAGAAGTACCGGTATCCAGAAGAGGATTCTGGCGAAACACCGGCACCACGCATTCATAAAAGAGGACATCAGCTTCCCTGAGTCAGCTTGATGGTTCTTATACTCAGATCTCTTAATTGCTCCGGGTTGACCTCAGATGGCGCGTTCATCATCAGATCCTGAGCCTTCTGATTCATGGGAAATGCTATTACCTCCCTGATATTGGGTTCATCGGTAAGAAGCATTATTATGCGATCGATTCCAGGAGCGATACCGCCATGAGGAGGAGCCCCGTAGCGGAACGCATTTATCATCCCGGAGAACTTCTTATCCACATCTTCTCTGCTGTAACCAGCTATTTCAAATGCCTTGTACATCACCTCTGGGCGGTGATTTCTGATAGCTCCGCTTGACAATTCAATACCATTGCAGACGATATCGTACTGAAATGCCAGTATGTCAAGGGGATCCTTTGTCTCCAGAGCCTCCAACCCACCCTGAGGCATCGAGAAAGGATTATGGGAAAACTCAATTTTCTTGTGTTCTTCGTTGTACTCATACATGGGAAAATCGGTTATCCAGCAGAACCGGAATGTCTTTTTTTCGATCAAGTCAAGTTCTTCACCCAGCTTTGTTCTTATCTCTCCGGCTATCTTCTCAGCCCGTTTTATATCGTTGCAGATAAAGAAAGCCACATCTCCCGCCTGTGCACCGAGCTGAGCCGCAAGCTCATCAAATTTACCCTGGTCCAGAAATTTGGCAATGGGTCCTTTAACACCCGCATCACTCCAGACAAGATAAGCCAGCCCCTGCGATCCCACTGACTGGGCAAACTCAACCATCTGATCGAAAAAGGCTCTGGACTGTGAAGCACCATTTTTAACCGTAATCGCCCTGACCACCCCGCCATTGGCCACAATTGAACTGAAAACCTTGAATCCTGAACCGGAAAAAATCCCGGAAACATCCTGAATCTCAAGCGGGTTACGAAGATCTGGTTTGTCTGTACCGTACTTAAGCATGGCTTCCCTGTAAGGGATTCTTCTGAATTGCGGTTTATCCATTTTCCAGTCAGAGAACGTGCTGAAAACACTGTAAAGAACATCCTCTACAACAGCAAAGACTTCCTCCTGGTCGACAAAAGCCATCTCTATGTCAAGCTGATAAAATTCTCCCGGAGAACGGTCAGCCCTGGCACACTCATCGCGAAAACATGGAGCAATCTGAAAATAACGGTCAAAACCGGCAACCATCAGAAGCTGTTTGAACTGCTGAGGAGCCTGAGGCAGGGCATAAAACTTTCCGGGATGCAATCTTGATGGGACAAGGAAATCACGCGCTCCCTCAGGAGATGAACTCGTAAGAATCGGAGTCTGGAACTCATCAAACCCAAGTTCCCACATTCTTTTGCGGATATGGGCAATCACCTTTGAACGGAGAACAATATTCTGGTGCAGCCTGTTTCTGCGCAGGTCAAGAAACCGGTACTGAAGGCGCAGATCCTCGGGAACCGGGTCCTCAGGAAACACATTTACAGGAACAATATCGCATGAACCCAGTATCTCGTAATCCCGGGCGACAACCTCCACTTCACCTGTAGGAAGTTTAGAATTGATATTCTCTGCTGATCTCTCAGCAAGCACCCCGTCAAACCGGATCACAGTTTCTTTTGCAAGATGGCTGATTTTTTTCTGAAATTCCCTGTCGGGATAGATCACAACCTGGGTGATTCCATAATGATCACGCAGGTCGATAAAAAGCACTCCCCCATGGTCACGACGATTATGGATCCAGCCGCTCAACCGTACAAATGTTCCAATATCTTTACGGCGCAGTTCACCGCAATTGTGTGTCCTGTAAGGATGAGTTCCTTCGGTTTCGTCTTTCAGATCCGTCTTCTCCATCGTTGACATTTGAAAATCAGCCACAGTAAATTCCTTTATTCTGATATACGATACAATCTCTTATAAATCAGGGTCACAATGACTGCCTGAGGGTGCAAATCAAATAATATAGAATAGGAAAATATATTCAGATCAGGGTTTTTGCCACAGCGAAAACAGAGGAAGCCCGCGAAAATCAAAGATATTCAGACTCCGAAGAACTCCTCTTCCACCATGGCACAAAGAAGATGATAAGCCGGAAGATGCATCTCCTGGATGCAGGCAGTCACACTTGATGGAAAACAGACCGGAATCTGGCAGAGCGGAGCAAGAGCCCCGCCGCTCTCTCCAGTAAATCCTATAACCACCATATCAAGCATTCTGGCCACTTTGACCGCATTCAGGATGTTCGGAGAATTCCCTGAACAGCTCAGCACCCAGAGAATATCACCTGCTTCGCCATAACCAAAAACCTGCTGGGCATAGATCATATCCCCGGCAGTATCATTTACAACCGCTGTGATAAGAGCGGTCTGGCTCACAAGCGAAATCGCAGGAAGGGTCCTTTCCAGATGAGAAGAGATGTATTCCGCATCTGAATACCCAAGATCAAAAAGCTTTTTTTTCACATCTTCGCCGACATCACGCCTGATGCGGAATTTTTTCATCAGTTCACCTGCAATATGTTCTGCATCAGATGCGCTGCCTCCATTGCCACAGGTCAGTAGCTTTCCGCCATTACGGTAGCATTCACAAATAGCATTGAAGGCAGTGACCAGGCTCCCCCAGCACCTCTCCAACTGCGGATAACGGCTCAGACAGTCCTCAAAGAGCTTTTTTGGCCCATCTTTCACTTTGCTTCTCCGGGAAGAATCCTCACTGCACCTTTGTCTGCCGATGCTGCAAAGAGTGCATATGCTTTAAGAGCCTGAGAAATAGGACGGTTACGGTTCTGAGGCTTGAAAGCATTCTCTCCCTTTGCCTCCTCAGCTTTACGCCTGTTTTCAAGCTCTTCTTTGGAAATCCTGACATTTATTGTTCTGGCAGGAATATCGATGTCGATGATATCCCCGTTGCGGATCAGGGCAATCTCACCTCCTGATGCTGCTTCAGGAGAGATATGTCCAATCGAGAGTCCCGATGTCCCTCCGGAAAAACGGCCATCGGTAATGAGAGCACATTCTTTCCCGAGATGTCTTGATTTTATGTAAGATGTGGGATAGAGCATCTCCTGCATCCCTGGCCCGCCCTTTGGACCCTCGTAACGGATCACTATTACATCACCGGATTCTACCTCGTTAAGGATACCCTCGCAAGCCTCTTCCTGTGAATCGTAAACACGGGCCTTTCCGCTGAATTTAAAGATGGATTCATCAACTCCGGCAGTCTTGACAACACATCCGTTAGAGGCAATATTGCCGAAAAGAACAGCCAGTCCGCCATCACGGTTGTAAGGATGAGCACAGTCCCTGATACATCCGTTCGTGCGATCCTTGTCCAGTTCCTCGTAATTGGAATCCTGTGATCCAAGTTTCAGATTTCTTCCGATTCCTCCGGGAGCACTTCTGTAGATGGATTCAGCTTCATCAGTACATTTATCACTCATCAGGTTGTAGGATTCAAGCACATCCTTAAGTACCCCGTCGACACGTTTCGTTGAGACATCAATCAATCCCGCCGCAGCAAGTTCACCCATTATCGACATAACCCCACCAGCGCGGTTGACATCTTCGATATGGTAATGTGAACTCGGAGCAACTTTACAGAGGACAGGAATCCTGCGGGAAAGTGCGTCTATATCTGATATTGAAAAGTCCACACCGGCAGACTGAGCGACAGCAAGCAGATGCAAAACTGTGTTGGTGGACCCACCCATTGCGATATCGAATGACATTGCATTCAGGAAATTCTGTTTTGTAGCAATGGAGAGCGGAAGAACAGATGTGTCTCCATTTTCGTAGTAAGCCTTGGTGATCTCTACGATTTTATTTGCAGCTCTTTCAAACAATTTGATCCTGTTTTTATGTGTAGAGAGGATCGTACCGTTTCCTGGAAGAGCATAACCAAGAGCCTCGGTCAGACAGTTCATCGAGTTAGCTGTAAACATCCCCGAACATGACCCGCAGGTGGGACAAGCTGTTTTTTCCAGTTCCTCTATTTCCTTATCCGAAACAGAATCATCTGCTGCCATCACCATTGCATCTATAAGGTCGTATTTCTTTCCTTTGAGAACACCAGCCTCCATGGGCCCACCGGAGACAAAAACAGCCGGGATATTAAGACGCATTGCGGCAATAAGCATTCCAGGAGTGATATTGTCACAGTTGGAAATGCAGATCATCGCATCGGCCTTGTGCGCATTGCACATGTATTCCACACTGTCAGCGATCAGCTCCCGTGACGGCAAAGAGTATAGCATCCCATCATGCCCCATGGCTATGCCGTCATCGATAGCGATAGTATTGAACTCTGCGGCGAAACACCCCTTGCTTTCAATCACACTCTTTACATACTGCCCGATTTCATGGAGATGGACGTGGCCAGGTACAAATTGGGTAAAGGAGTTAACAATAGCGATAACCGGTTTCCCGATCTGTTCCTCTTTCATCCCATTGGCGCGCCATAAGCTGCGTGCTCCAGCCATCCTGCGTCCCTGTGTCGTTGTCGCACTCCGTAAAGTAATAGCCATATACACTCCTCCCGAATCGTGCTCTTATGCAGTTTAAACGAAGAAATTATCAGATTGCCCTCGACTCAATCTTCAACAGAGCTCCTGCTGCATATACACTGCAGTGTTTATCTGTATCTAAGATGAAGGATTAAAATAACGAATTTGAATTCTTTTATCAAGTAAAAGCCTATATTTCATGACTTTATTTTCTTCTCTGAAATAGTTTATTTAAACGGGATTATCACCATTATAAACACTAATGACATCAATGACTGCTTAACTTACAACAAAGCGAATGTAAATAAAATTACAGAAATCCGGAGAGCAGGAAAACAGTGGACTTTGTACAGGTAACTGATAAAAAAAGCATTGGACATCAGCGCCTCACGCTTTGTCCAATGCTCCAACTTTCAAGCGATACCGCTTATTACTTAATCATAATGAGCGGAGCGATAGTCAGCGAAACGATGCTAAGCAGCTTGATAAGGATATTAAGTGACGGACCGGCAGTGTCCTTGAAAGGATCACCAACTGTATCACCGATAACCGCTGCCTTGTGAGCCTCAGAACCTTTACCGCCAAATGCACCACCTTCGATATGCTTCTTGGCATTGTCCCATGAACCACCGGCATTTGCCATAAACAGCGCCATCATCACACCTGAGGCAGTAGCTCCGGCCAGAAGACCACCAAGCATTTGGGGACCGATCTCAGGGATGAAACCAATTACGATCGGAATCGCAACTGTCATCAAACCAGGAACAATCATCTGTTTGATAGCTGCCGCTGTAGCAATGTCAACACATTTTGCGTACTCAGCACGGCCTTTCCCTTCCAGAAGTCCGGGAATCTCTTTGAACTGACGGCGGACTTCACCGATCATGGCGAAAGCGGCTTTACCGACAGCCCCCATCGCAAATGATGAAAAAAGGAATGGATACATGGCACCCAAGAGCAATCCTACTGTTACAGAGGGATCTGTGATGTCAATAGAAGAGATGTTTACGGTTTCCCTGTAAGCGGCAAACAGAGCAAGAGCTGTAAGAGGGGCTGAGCCGATCGCGAAACCCTTTCCGATAGCAGCGGTCGTGTTTCCCACAGCGTCAAGTTTATCAGTCCTTTTGCGGACCTCTTTCTCCAGTTCGGCCATTTCAGCCAGACCACCGGCATTATCACTTATCGGACCATAAGCATCAACCGCCAGTTGGATACCGGTTGTGGCAAGCATACCTACCGCAGAAATCGCTACTCCGTACATACCAGCAAGCTGATAGGAAAGAAGAATAGCGGCACCGAGGAAAAGAATCGGCAATGCAGTTGAAACCATACCATTTGACAAACCAGCGATGATATTTGTGCCAGGACCGGTAGTAGATGCTTCGGCAATTTTACGTGCCGGGCCTTTTGATTCAGCAGTGTAGTACTCTGCTAACATTCCAATCGCCACACCTGCAATAAGGCCGCCGATTGTTGCCCAGAATATTCCAACAGACTGATAGGTAACTCCGCCAATAGTAAAAGTAGCAGGAGAGAGATATTTGATCACAAAAAAGGATGCTATTGCCAGGGCAATAGCCGCACCGAATGATCCGGTGTTAAGAGCAGCCTGCGGGTTTCCGCCTTCCTTTGTCTTTACAAAGAAAGTGCCCAGAATCGAAAGAAGAATCCCAAGACCTGAGAGCGCCAGTGGAAGTGCAACAAGATTCAGATTTCCAATAGCTGCACCAAGAACCATTGTACCGATGATTGCACCTATATAGGATTCGAAAAGATCTGCACCCATACCTGCCACGTCACCAACATTGTCTCCAACATTGTCGGCAATTGTTGCCGGGTTTCTGGGATCATCTTCCGGAATACCAGCTTCCACTTTACCAACCAGGTCAGCACCGACATCAGCACCCTTTGTGTAGATTCCACCGCCAACGCGGGCAAAGAGTGCAATGGAGCTTGCGCCCAGAGAGAAACCTGTTACTATGGGCAATACTGTCGACTTGATTACAGCCACATCGGTGGCATTGGGTACCAGCTTAATAAAAACAATTAAAGAAAGTGACAGTCCAAGCAGACCCAGACCAACCACACACATTCCCATAACAGAACCACCAGCAAAGGCCACAGCAAGGGCCTGAGGAAGTCCCCGGCGTGCAGCATTGGTTGTTCTCATATTCGCCGCTGTCGCGACCCTCATTCCGAAAAAGCCGGCCAGAGCCGAGCAGAACGCACCAAAAACAAAAGCTGCTGCCGTAAATCTAACCCAACCGGTGTAGGCTACAGCCAGAAGAATAGCCACAACTACTACAAAAATCGATATTACCTTGTATTCACGTGACAGGAAAGCCATAGCGCCTTCTCTGACTGCTTTACCAATCTCTCTCATTTTCTCAGTGCCCGGGTCCTGCTTATTTACCCATGCAGCTTTGAACCAGGCATACAACAAGGCAATGGCACCACAGCCCAAAGCCGCCCACAAATACGTTTCATTCATAACGCCTCCTAGAATTTAAAAGGGATACAGAAATCAACAACAGAGTGAATTTACGAGGATTTTTTGAACCGATTATCACGATTAGATACCCGCAGCCCGCGTTTCTGAACCGTTAAAAAAAAGAGTATTAAAATAATTGTTAACTCTCCCACTGGCAACTAAGCAAAACGTAAGATATAAGATATGAAATAAACAGGCAGCTTACTGCTTGAGAGTGTCCGGCTTTGATTGAGGGGCAGGCGCCTTCAGGCTGTCAAAAACTGCACCTGTGACTTTCTGTACTGATGAATCTGCGGGAGCCGAAACCGGGCGAGGTTGAGATTGCTTTACATCCGGAGAGGTGTTTTTTTCCTTATCCACACCGTTCTCCTTAACACCTGAAACAGTCTTCTCTTCGGGCACCGAAATCGCCGGCTCTTCATCAGAGGTTTCGGTTTTTATGAGCGGGCGGCCCGAATCTTTTTCCAGCTTCTGAAGGACCTCATTAGCAGTATAGGAAACAGCATCGTTTGTGTCATTTGACAATTCCTGTATCAGAGAAACGGCTCTGGCCTCTTTTAACTTCCCCAGGGCAATAAGACACTCTATCTTCATCTCAGGGGTATGTGCCTGCGAAAGTATTTTTATCAGAGTGTCAGCCGCTGCTTTTGATCCGGTCTCCCCCATTATTGAAATTGCCAAAGTACGAACCTTCAGGTCTTCATTGCTGTCCTGCGCTATTTTACCCAGCGCAGGAAGCACTTCTTCTTTGTACCCGACCAGTTCCTGTATGACACTCTTTGCCTGTTCCGGTTCGAAAAACTCCTGAGAATATAGATCTTTCAGGACAATTATCTTCTGCAAGGCGAGAAAGCCTATCTGACCCTGCCCGTCAATACTACTGTCAAGAATAGCCGAAACAGCCCTGTTGATGCTTTCAATTCTGGAACTGCTTGTCGAAATTACCCTTTGGAGGCTGTCGATCTTACTGCTAAGTAATTCTATCTTTCTGTTCTGTTTTTCCAGCCGCTCCTCTATACTGGTAAAACCATCGATTTTCCCTTTACTGAGAAGACTTCCCTGGAACTTAAGCCCTATCCATACACCCGGTTTCACATAAGAAGCATTGTGAGATCCGGTAGTGTCAATAGGTTTCTTACTTGCAAACATCCCGGTGATATCAACCGCTCCGGCTGAAAGCTCAATACTGCTTTTGAAAAATCTCCAGTTCAGAAAAGCGGACGGATGGAAAATCCGGTCCCTGAGGTGAGCCTCGAGTGTCAGGTAGACTCCCCTGCCCAGATATGACTCCACTCCCACAAAAGGGTTGAATATCTCCTTATCATTTCCCGGAATCGACATAAACCCGCCATGAAAACGGACCCTCATAAAATCGAATCCCTTGCCAAGAGCCAGATACAGCTCACTTTTCAATGAATCAGGTGCGATATCGTAATAGTATGCCTCTTTATGGGAAAAGATATTTCTTACACCGATTGCCAGCGATGGCATCCAGGGCTTTGTCTCCCCTAAAACTCTGGCCTTTATTCCGAGATTGAATCCTCCGGTATACCCTGCTTCAAGATTTACCCATTCTATGAGCCCCAGAGTAAACATTCCGGCCGTCTTGAAGGAAAAGTTCAGTGAACTGTCGCTGAAAAGATAGGTATGGGCTTCAACTATATACTTTCCGCCCTCGAGCAGATCCGCATCAGGAATTATGTGATTTGTGCTCCATCTTGTAGCAGAATGAACGGAATAATAACCTGACAAAACCAGGAAAAACAGAAAGAGAGTTTTTCGGAAAGATCTGCTCATCAGAATTTTTACAGGAAAAGTTATTCAGGCATTCTTCAATGCAATCGAAGAATGCCTTCAGAAACTTACTTCTCATTACCAGGGGAGAACATCTCCTCATCCTGCTCAAAATTGATGCTTCCCTGGTTATCCTCAGCAACAGCAATTGATTCATCCTGTTGATCATTTCCCGCATGTACCTGATCCTGTACTTCCAGATTGACCGACTCTTCTACAGGTGGTTTCGGAAGACGATCCCTGATCTCTTTCAGCAGACGGATAATTACATCATTCTGCTTTATGAGTTTCTCGTTGAGATTTATCGATTCCCTCCTAAATCTGTCAGTACGTCGTCTTGGGTGCTGAGAGGAGAATCCACTGTTAGAATTACCATTATATGAAGAATTACCGTAACTGTTGTAATTGGGATTAGAATTATAATTGTGATTTCTCTCGTATTTAGGCATCATTGGTTTCCTGTTTAATTGATTGGACATAATACGTGATGATTCATCACTACTCATGAAGGTAACTCCTTTCTTCACTTATGAAGATCTGCTGGATTGAAGGGAATAATATCCCGTGTTTTTGGTCTGGACTCTTGATAGTCCTGAAGAGATGTGTGATGTATGAATTTTCTCTAAGTATATAATCTTGGAGATGGATGAGACAAGGGGTTTTAAAAGCCGGGTGAAAGGAAGCAATAGCTGCAATGCAATGCAAAAGCCATGGCGAACTTTGGATTTTAGATCAAAATAATCAGACAACAGAAATCATTTCCCTGGTTAAAATAAGGTAATCATAATATCTAATCACGACAATCGGAGATCATTTTTTCTCTGTAAAATTTCCTCAGACCGGTAAGTGCGTCATCAGCAGGAATCTCAGCGGCATCAGTCTGATGTGTAAACCAGGTTATCTGACGCTTGGCATATCTGTGTGTGTTTCTCTTTATCTGTCCAATGGCATCATCTAAACTGTATTCTCCCCTCTCTACACCAAAGAGTTCCTTATACCCGACACACTGCATGCCTGGGGAATCCTTCCCATAACCGCATTCCCTCAGTCTGAGAAACTCATCGCAGAGCCCCGTATTCACCATTTCCTCGACCCGGCAGTTAATCCTGTCATAGAGTACTTCCCGGTTGACAACCAGCTTCGCAGAGATGAACTCCACCCCTTCAGGAGCACTTCTCTCTCTCATCCCTGAGATTTTTTCCCCTGACTGATAAAACACAATCAAAGCCCTGACTATCCTTTGCAAATCGTTTGGATGAAGTTTTAAGGCGATCTCAGGATCCTTTTCCATCAGTTCCGCATGAAGTGCAGCACTCCCCTTTTCCCTTCCCCTTTCCATCAACTCATCTCTGAGTCCAGGATCAGAATCCACCTGTACCCCAAGCCCTTCACTGAGACTTCTGAAGTACATTCCAGTCCCGCCGCAGACAAGTACCGTCTTCGAATTGCCAGCCAGTTCTCTAATGATCTTCAAAGAATCTTCAGCAAACCTGAAAGCAGAGTATCTTTCCGACGGTTCGATTATATCGACAAGCCAGTGTTTCACTGCCCGGAGCTGATCTACTGTAGGCTTGGCAGTTCCAATGTCCATATTTCTGTATATCTGACGAGAATCACAGGAAAGAATCTCCCACCCAAACTCCTGAGCCAGCTTTATGGCCAGTTCGGTTTTCCCTGACGCAGTAGGGCCCAGAAGCACAGGAACCCTGATTAGTTTTTTCTTCACTCTGATATTACCTTGATTTGAACCTGAGAAAAAGGCTATTTTCCACTATTCTATTGCCCCGTCGGAGTACCCATATAAAGAATTGACCCGATGCAATTTCGAATTATCTTCTCCATATTTGTTACCACACTGGTGTTTCTTGCTGTACTCCTCGGAATACGTTTCGGATATCTGGAAAAAGTAATCGAATTCAGTAAACTGCCAAAGCAGGAAAATAAAAAAGAAGCAGTCTCAAAATCGGTTAAAAGCAACACATCACTGGATTCTGTTCTGAAACAGTGCTTTACTTCCCTTGAAATTCCGGAAAACCATTACAAAAGACGATTTTCACTGGAAGACTCCACTCTGCTGATCAATATCCAGGTTCCCCGTGGAAAACCAATGGAATGGATCGTATGGTTCATCACATCATCTGTTTCCCCGACCGGGTACAGGGTTGATGATTGTTCCTATTATTCTGAGCAGAAAGGCTGCCGGCTCAACTTTTCCAGCCCAAAGCCGGATAAACCAAAACTCATCATAAGCATGAAATATTCCACCGCTTTCTTCAGCCAAACAGCCAGCATGGCTATTCTGATCGAAGATTTCGGTTTCTCCGCTGATGAAACCAGTGTAGGTTTTCTCTCCTTTCCTGAACCGCTCACAGTTGCTTTATCGAGCACTAAAAAGCTCTCCACATGGACAGCCCAGATAGCCAATGAGTATCACAAAGAGATCATTCTGATGATTCCCATGGAGCCTATCCCCCGATCTTCTAAATACGCCAGTTCTGCAATACTGGTGCATTATCCTGAGGAAAAGATCCGCTCCATACTGAATACAGCAATTGAATCGGTTCCCCATTTCGCCGGCTTCTGCAATTACTGCGGAGATAGAGTGCTTGAGGATTCCCGTGTCATGCAGATTATTTTAAGCGAGGTCTCAAAACACAAATCCTACTTTATAATGACCCCGGGCAGCCGTAAATCAGTTGCCGGATCAATTGCCGCCAGGATGAATGTCCCTTTCAGAGAAGTTGATTTTACCATCAACTCAAAACTTTCCACAAGTGCCATTCAGGATACATTGAGCCATTTCGCAGCTATAGCACAGAAACGAGGACAGGTTCTTATAAAGGGAACAGCTTCCGCCTCCCTGATTACTGCTCTGAAAAACGCTCTGCCCGCACTCAAACAGAACGGAATCAGATTGATTTACGTTTCAGAGACTCTTAAACCATAATCTTCTTGATTTAACACCTCCGTGGTAATTTTTTGTGACTTAACTCTGTAAAATTCACCTTCTGTACGTCATTAATGAAGACCATAATTAACCGGATTAAATGAATTTCTTGATTTTTACCAGAAAAAGATTTTTATTGATCTAAGCGAATTATCTGCGCAGAAAGAGTAATACTTCAGATAAAGAAATGAATTATCGTAAAGGAGAGCATGATGGCGACCTTAGGGGTTAATGTAGATCATATAGCAACGATTCGTCAGGCCAGAGGCGGAAAAGATCCCGACCCTGTTCAGGCTGCCGTTCTCTGCGAACTCGCAGGAGCTTCAGGAATCACAGCCCATCTTCGCGAAGACCGGCGCCATATCCAGGACAGAGATATCTATCTGCTCAAGCAAACCATCTCGACACGCCTCAACCTGGAAATGGCACCTACATCGGAAATGATTAAAATTGCGGTGGATGTACTCCCTTATATGGTCACCCTCGTTCCAGAAAAACGGGAGGAACGCACAACTGAGGGAGGCCTGAATGTTCGCGAACGGGAAAAGGAACTATCAAAGGCAGTCGAAACATTTAAGAATAACAATATTCTGGTAAGTCTTTTCATCGATCCGGACCTCAATGAGATCAAAGCAGCAAAAAGAACCGGCGCCACCCACATTGAGCTCCATACAGGCTTTTACTCAAATGCCTCCTCTGCCCAGGCTGTTGCAGAGGAACTGGGGAAACTCAAGGATACAGCAATGGCAGCAAAAAGTTTTGGATTGCATGTCAATGCAGGGCACGGTTTGAATTATCAGAATGTAACTCCTGTAGCAGAGATACGTTACATGGAGGAGTTGAATATAGGCCATTCAATAGTCGCCCGTTCATCACTGGTCGGTCTTGAAGCTGCTGTCAGAGACATGATCGCGCTGATCTGATGGATTTGCAAAACCATGTACGTTCCCGGGGCGGAACAGGAATCGATATTTGGATACTGATACCGACCCTGGGAAAAAATCAAATGCGACCCTGCATGCGGTGTATCCGAACTTATACTACGGGCATTTTCCAATCAGTAAAGCCGCAGGGAACGATTCGAAAAGCTCTCCGGCATTTATCCCGTTTTCAAATGTTAATTCCCTCCCGGTTATCTCTTCTTTACAAGTAAATACCCCCTGAGGTATCTCTACATAGGTATCCTTCCACACCTTTGCTCCGAGCGGCAGTTCATCGGGAGAGATCACAGAAACAAGAAACCTGGGAACTGCTACAATCATCCGTTCCTCACCCCATTCTCTTGCAAATGCTATAATGCTTCTTTTGAAAACTCCTCCTGTTTTAAGATGCTTGTAACACCCGGACTGAAAAAGTTCTTTGTTCCTCCTTCTCGCCTCAAGACATCTGTAAATGAGAAACATCTTTACTCTTCCCTCTGTGCTCTCCATCAGGAGATCCCTTAGAAAACCGCTGTTGATTTCGGACTGTTTCAACTGCCTGAGAATATCAGCCCTTTTAAGGAAATCGACCTCACGTCTGTTGTCAGGATCCACAAGGCTGAGATCTAATAGCTCGGTTCCCTGGTAGAAGTCAGGAAGTCCGGGAGAGACGATTTTCAGAAGGCACTGGGAGATGGAATTGAAGATGCCGTAGGAAGAGATTTTCTGCTGAAACCGGATGAATTCATCAATAAATTGACCGGATATATCCCTGTCGAGAGCTTTATCTATGAAGTCGGAAAGTGCTTTTTCATACTCGAAATGAGGATCAACCCAGCCTGTATGCTCCTTGGCCTCCTTTACAGCCTTCAGCATGTACTGGCTGATCCGTTTTGTGTATTGCTGGTAATCCTCAGAGAGATTGAAGGTGCCGATAAGAGTCTGATAAAAAAGGTACTCATCATTGGGGTCAGGCATCTGCCTGCCATTGTATACGGTTTTCCACCTGCTGTTGAGCTTGCTGCATTTTTTCAGGAATTTCTCCCATTCCCGTGGCATCTCAGAGAGCACATTTATCCTTGCCCTCACATCCTCACCCCTTTTGGTATCATGGGTTGATGTAGTATTCATGGTGTTTGGCCACGATTTAAGCCGTGAGGAGCAGAATGAGTGGAATGCAGCAGCCCTGATGCCAAAGATATGCGGCCAGCTTCCCACTTCGTTAAGAGAACAGAGCCGATTGTAAATGTAAAGTACAGTATCCTCGAATCCTTTTGCCATCAATGGACCGGTAAACTGCTGAAATCTCATAAGCACATTGGTCCATTCCTGTTTCTCCTGTTCAGATGCTGATTCTTCATACTGAAGCAGGAGGAAACGCTCTATGAATGCGAACTCTCTTGAAAGTCCCGGCTCAAGAGCTTTGGCAGCGGAAATCGCGTATTGAAGATGATCCCGGTCAATTCTGCTGAACGATCTGCCGTTAATATAGGAGCGGTAAACAGGAAAGCAGGAAAGCAGTTCTACAAGCGCTCTTCTCAGACCGTAAAGAGTTATATCGGTGCCCCTGCGGTCTCTTCCGCTTACCTTTTTAATCAACAGTGCCAGATTATCGATATCACCTGCCATATGTTTGCTTATAATAAGTCTTTTCTTTTCTGTTAACAGACTCTTGAAATCCAGTCTTTTACCTGTAAATGCACTGTAGATCTGCTCAAAGAGTTTTCCGTTTCTGCGGTAGCAGAAAAGATTATTGACATAGTTGCAGAAGTCATATCCGGTGGTACCCTGAATCGGCCATACATTCGGGAGCGGCTCCTGGAAGCCGAGAATCTTTTCCACAATTATGTAACTCTCCGGCGCTCCCTTTCTGAGCCGTTCAAGGTAGAGATGAGGATCATAGAGACCGTCGATATGATCCACCCTGATACCATTTATCTTTCCCTGGTTTATCATCTCGAAGATAAACTCGTGGGTATCACGGAAAACCTGCTCGTCTTCCACCCTCAGAGAGATCAGATCATTTACAGTAAAGAATCTTCTGTAATTCAGTTCCTCTGTTGCCACTTTCCAGAATGAGAGCTTGAAAACCTGCTCCGCGTGCAGCGCATCGAGAAGAGAAAATGTCTCCGGTTTGCCGGGAATTCCGTTTATCTCCCTTAGCAATTCATCGATGAATGCCTGAATAGCACTCTCTGTAGTGTAGAGTTCCCACAGTATAGCCTTGGTGAATTTCACCTGCGTTCTTCGGGCTTCCATCTGGTGTGCAGCGGGAAGGTTTTTAATTGAGTAAAGTACCCCCAAAAGTTTCAGAAACCCCGGGTTGGATACTCCCTGTTCTGTTTTCAGTCTGTCAAGGTTTCGATCCAGTATTAAAGCGTAAGTCTCGATTCGCAGAGGAAAGAAATGGGAATAATACCTGATTGCAAAGCCATTCTGATCGTACGTTAATTTAATCTCACCTCTCTCAAGGCATTCCCCGTAGATATCTCCAAGAATCGGAGCCAGAAGCCTTCCCCGCAGAGATTCATAGGGATGATTCCAGTCAATATCGAAATAGTGAAGCGGAAGAAATGCGGGACCGTTTTCAAACAGATCCATCAGCAGTTTATTACCGCTGTCAAAGGCCATGTGGTTAGGCACTATATCCTGTATCCAGCCCATCCCGGCCCTGGCCACCTGCTCTGTGAGCAGATCAAATTCATCCCTGTCCCCTATCTCATTGTTGAGAAATCTTGGATCGGCAATATCGTAACCATGCATGCTTCCTTTCCTGGCTTTGAAAATCGGGGATGCATAGATGTGGGAGATACCAAGTTCCTTTAGATATGGAATTACAGCCAGTGCATCTTTAAACGTAAAAGAGGGGCTGAATTGGAGTCTGTATGTCGAAAGAGGAATTTCCATCTGCACATTTCCCGCAGGAAGGTATTTTTTTGATCAATTTGCAAATAATATGCCGCGTTAGAGTAACCATCACCTCTGGCTTTTCTCACCGCATTGCAGATGGAATTCCGTTTGCAAAAAAAATAACGCATAATCCAGCAATAACGGATTGTCCCTGACGAATTCTGCTCACACTACAACTCACTAAAATGGCAGAAAATACAGAAATGATAGTAAAGCCGGCACAAACAAGCACTGTCGGATCGATTCCCTCCAAAAAGTCACTACTTTCAAAACTGGGAGGTATCGAAGTAGGCTGCGAAAAGACCAGAAGTGCGCATCTGTTCAGCCTCCGGGACGGAGTATTCGCAAATGGCATGCTAGCTTTTACCGAGACATTCTCTGTTGCAACCGCTGTATATCTCAAGACTCCTGCAGTGCTGATCTCTCTGCTTGGCAGCCTCCCGCTTCTGCTCTGTGGCAATCACCGGTTTTTCCGTTTTCTTCTTCAGCTTGTTGGGAGGCTTTTTATCTACCCGGCTCCCAGTACTGATTGGATGGCAGTTGCACACTTTGCTCCTTGTTTCAACAATTCTAAGATTAGCCGTATATCTGTTGATGTTCCTGAGGTTTCCCACAATTGAGCTGCAAAACGTGAAATCACTGGATCTGTTCTTCCAGATACCTGGTCACAGATCAGGTA
>LFRM01321087.1_pt1 | contig 18628 bp, 22 predicted proteins | sample 618341 | NCBI WGS metagenome assembly LFRM01 (sample SAMN03654438, study PRJNA283298) | anaerobic digester metagenome | isolation source: pool of bioreactors CSTR01a, CSTR02a, and CSTR03a thermophilic anaerobic... | place: Denmark: Kgs. Lyngby | collected 2014-05-21 | reverse complement strand
TTACTTTCTTTCCTATTTTCCCCGCTTGGTTCTTATCAATTCCTTGAGTTCTTCGCAGTCTTGTATAAGTCCTTCTCATTTAATGGCCTCTAGTGGGGGCTGAGAAGGTTCGCCTACCTTGTCCACTAGTATATTCGATTGTTATCCCATTATATACCAATGATAATAAAAAGTCAAGTTCTTAAAATAAATTACTTGACAAGAAAAATGTGATATGATATGATTAATATGTCAGTAACGATAGAATAGATATGGCAAATAAGCGTATGCTATGACCCATTTCTAGAAAAAGACAGGACTTGCCTGTCTTTTTCATTAAATAAATTACTTGACAAAAAAATGTGATATGATATACTGAAACTGACGAAAGTCATTAAATCTATCGCTTAGGGGCCTCGAAAGGGGTCCCTTTGGCTTTTATATATTATGCTTATTTTTCACAAAGAGGCAATACTCTCCCTTGTTCTATAAAGTCATTTACTGTTATTCCATAAGTGCCAATGACACATTTTTGATAATTAGACATAGTTTCCATTAACTCCATATCTCTTTGTTCTAAACATTCTAAGTATTTAAACATTCCACAAATTATTATTATTAATACTATTGTTGTAATTATTATTTTTTTCATATATTTATTTAATCAATTTATATCTTTTTCCGTTTAAAGTGATAATCTCTGTGTCTTCAGAAAACATATCTTCATCTACATATTGTAGAGCATAATCATTCTGTTTAACTGCCCCTAAACAAATCTCTTCTGTTTGTTCTTTTACAAACTGCAAAGCAGTACCATACTGTTTAACTGCTTCCATACATATTTCAGGAGTTTGTTCTATTACATATTTTAAATTGTAACCATCCTGTTTAACTGCTTCTAATGCTTCCTCACCTTTTAAATTCTTTTTTACTTCTAATTTGTCATATTCTTCTTTGTAATCATTTAATGTTTTCATATATTTTTTTATTACTCTTACATAATATCACAATGAAAAAAACTAGCAAATAGTTATCCACAATCTTTTTTCAATAGATTTCTAGCCCTTTTAGGTATACTACTATATACCACATCTCTTAATAGTGCAGATTTTCTACTATTATAATAATGATATTCACATATATATATCTGCCCGTGCATTCTATACTCTGGAAATATCTGTTTTGATTTCACCTCTCCATTACAATTATCTAAAATATCTTTTAATATACATTTCATTCCCTTATTATAACATCAGCTCCACATTTTTCTTTATCCACACCCCCAAAATCTAATATAACTCTAGGTATGATAGAATAGTTATCATCTTTTAATACCCCTTTCTTCACTAGCATATCAGCTATACTTTCAAACTTATTACTTAAATCAAATAGCCTCCGATCTTTTGCTATTATATTACATCTTATTTCTTTTATCTTGTCAAGAGGTGGTCTATTCCATTCAATTTCTTTTATTTGCTCCCTCTCCCATTCTAAATATTTATTTGATGAAATGATAAGTGGTCTCCCTCTAACATTTATAATCTGTTTAGAGTTTTTTTTAGATGGTATACCCCCCTTTAATGTTATTTTATATTCCATAGTCTACTATGTTCTCTCTACGATGTGGGAACGGAAAAAATATAAAACCGTGTATCGTAAAGAGAACGCAGAAGACTATTTCTTCTTATCTATATTATACCATAAAAAAACACCCCTGACGGAATGTTTATTTATCTATTTCTGTTATCCTATATCTTCTTTAAAATATTTGATAAGAGCTTGTATAGCAAACTGTAAAGCTCCTGTAGCAAGTCCTGCAAGTGCTAGTTTCCAGTCCTGTGAGAAGTCCACATTTACTAGATTAGCCCCTAAGAATGTCAAAATTGCCGATATAGCCACGATCGCATACTTATCCCATCTAAATTTAATTTCTTTCATATTATTATCTTCTATTATTCCTCCTTTACTTGTAATTTTACTTATTATAACATTTTTTGATGCTTTACCGAAATATTTACCATCCCAAATTTTTAATTGAGCTTGAGAAACATCTTTTATATTGTCTAACTGCCATTTTAGAACAGCGTGTTTTGTAGATATTCCATAATAACCATAAATATTCCCATATTCATCTTTATTTATGGTTGAGCCTTTATCCATATAATTAGCTTCTTTTAGCATATCTTGGAGTTTTAGAACAGACAAATTTCTATTTCCATATTCAAGATATGGTAAGTCTTTGTATTTAGAATAATCTACTTTATTCTTATTTATTTTAGAAAGTCTTATAAAAATTACTTGCTCTACTCCATTGAATGACTCCTTATCCATAAATCTTTGACCTCTTTTCCCAATTTCTGAATTAGATGTTATACCCCAACTTTCATCAAATACTATATACTCTTTATTATTATAATTTACTGCATCTACACCACAAATCTCGTGTCTTATACCTCCACCTTTTTTCCCTGTGCTTATAAAATCTTTAACATAATTATTATAATCTGTATCTATGAGCATTAAAGCATTCCAGTTATCATAGATATAATTAGCTGTTTCATCAAAGGTAGGAGTCCAGTCTACATAATAATAAAGGTCGTAACCATTCTCTCTAAGAATATTTTGAGAAATTTGAAGACTATCTAAATATTTATCGCTGACATTCTCACTAGGTATATCTTTTTCATAATACCAGCCATTTTTTTGTTTAAATTCTGCTCTTTCTTGAGGTATACATCCAGCTTGTGGTTTATTGCTTCTAAATTGATAATCAATTTTTGAGATAACTTGTTTAGAAACTCCAAGTTTTTCTAATTGCATCTGAATAGCTTTTGCAATTGCAAATTCCACACAAGCTCCTGAACCATTTTGGTTAGATACAATACCAGCTCTCGCATCTGAAGGATTTTGTATTTTTCTAAATAATTCACTTCTTGGTAGTGATGTTACTAAAGTTTCTTTAGCATCAAAGTCTCTAGCTTTTTCTTTTTTTGTTCTAATATCTTTTAGAGCACCATTGTATTTTTTCATATGTTTTAAAAAAAAGCCATAATTATCTATCTAACCTGTCTAATTTTGTTCTAATAATTGCTATATCTACCTGAATTTGTTGTAATGTATTAAGATATTCTTTGTTTACAGATTTTAACTCCAATATTTCTGCTTCTGCTGTTTCTATTCTAGTTGTCAAATTAGCAGACCAAATTATAATACTTGCTATTAAGGTTATGAATATCCAGTTTTTGCGTAATGGTTCTAAGAAGTTTTCCATAAGTTTATAGTAGTTTTCTGCGAGAGAAGTGAGGATTGAAACCAGCTAGAGAAGTGTCTTCTGAGGTGTAGATGTAGCCACTAGCAACAGCTGCAGCTAATTTACTACCATCAGAAGATGAGGTAATAGAAGCCCAACTTCTCGAGCCAGCAGATGCTCTTTCTGTCCAAGTGGCCCCAGAGTCAGAGGAGGTATAGATAGATCCACTAGATTCTACTACTGCTGCTAATTTACTACCATCAGAAGATGAGGTAATATAAAACCAAGTTCTTGAACCAGCACCTGTCCTTTCTGTCCAAGTAGCTCCAGAGTCGGTGGAGGTGTAGATGTAGCCACCATGTACTACTGCTGCTAATTTACTACCATCAGAAGATGAAGTGATAGACATCCAAGTTCTTGAACCAGCACTTGTCCTTGCTGTCCAAGTAGCCCCAGAGTCAGTGGAAGTGTAGATGTAGTCATTAGATGATGCTGCTAATTTACTACCATCAGGAGATGATGTGATAGAACGCCATTCTCTATAACCAGCACTTGTCCTTGCTGTCCAAGTAGCTCCAGAGTCTGTGGAGGTGTAGATGTAGCCACCATATACCGCCGCTGCTAATTTACTACCATCAGAAGATGAGGTGATGCCACGCCAAGTTTTAGAACCAGCAGATGTCCTTTCTGTCCAAGTGTCAAAATCTGAATATTTAGGCACTAACGTATCTATCTGTGCAATACTACCTAATTTACATCTGTTTCTGTAAAAATCCCTAGACATATTAAGCTGTTATACGATTAACAAACCCTGTGATTGTGATTTGATTAGCAGTTCCAGCAAATGCTTTAACGACCTTAGCATTTTGTAATATTAAGCCAGGGATAATCATCTTTAATCCTTCTTCTGCTGCTACTGTATATTCGATTGTATGGTCTACATCAGTAACACCTCCCCAGCAGATTGTTAATTTAATTGCGGTAGATGAGTTATTGACAGCCCATATCCATATTTCATCAAAATCAGAAGTTCCTGATACTGATGTATGAATAGTGTCAGCAGAACCAATAGCTGTGTTGACTATTTTTATTGGTAAACCATCTGTTGAACCTGATAATTTTGTTTTTGTGTAAGTTGCCATATTGTTATGAGTTATATTTATTTTTTATTATACTATTTGTTTTAAGTTATCGGCTCTTCCGCCCGTACCTGCGCCGTCGCCGTTAAATCCTATCCAATTTCCCGTCAAGGCCGCCGAGTATGTTAATTTTAAGACGTCGTTAAAATATACTTTTATAGTTCCGCTAATATATTCTACTTTTACTTTTACCCATACCCCTGAAGTTCCTAAATTATAATCGCTTTGTACTACTAGCGAGCCCCAGCTAGTCCATGATGTTGTCGGTAAAAGTTGATACCAATAACCGCCTGGGCGTGTATCTATTCTAGCCATATATCCTGCCCCGCTAGAATTGCAACCGAAAAAAAAGTTTAAAATAGAACTGCCGTTTACTAACATATCTACTTCGTAGGTAAAATTAGCACCTTGGAAAACTGCGTTTTGTCTATGAGCGTGTTGGTTTAGCGGTATTGTAAAACAATTCCCGCTTGGGTTTCCGTTGGCCGTTATCGAACAACCGCTATTAGTCCAGTCCGTAAAGCTATCTAGTCCGTCTATTAACTTAAGCACTCCCACATCTAACTGTGGTATATCTCCTAATGTAAATCTGTTTCTATAAAACTTTGTCATATTTTTAACTGAATACTTGTGTTTGTAATACATCAGCACCACCACCACCTGGGGCGTTAGCCCAAGTGGGAGTCCCAGAAGCTAATGTAAGGACTTGACCATCTGTCCCCTTTACTAATCTTGTGGGAGTTCCAGAAGCTCCCCCATAAATAACATCACCAGCAGTAGTCATAGGATTTGTCATCTTTGCATCCACTGCTGTCTTTACCACATTATTACAAGGATATTTGGTAGTGGATGTATCTAATGCGGTAGTTTCTTTATTAGCTATGTCTTCTGGAGTGAAATTTAATACATCTTGTTTAGCATCTACAGCTGTTTTAACAGCTTTTTGTGATGGGTAGTAAGTGTCAGAATTATCACTTAATGATGTCTTTTTATTTGCTACATCTTCTGGAGTGAAAGTTAATGCGTCTTGTTTAGCATCTAAACTATCTTTAACTAATTTTTCACTAGCATAATGAGTGTCATCTGGAACAGTTTGAAAAGCTACGACCTTATTTGCTACATCTTCTGGAGTAAATCCTAAAGCGTTTTGTTTTCCATTAAATGTATCCCAGTCATCTTTATCTAAGTAACCATCCACAGTTGATGTGGCTTTAGCCATTGAGAATACACCTGTAGTATTGTCATAAGTTACTGGAGTTGTTGCTGATAGGTCAGTTAATGCTATACCACCTCCACCACCAGAAGCGTTGATGACATAGGGGTCAGAAGCTGTCCCAGTTCCTGATAGAGTTATATTAGTTCCAGCCGTGATAAGACCTCCTATATCTTCTAATTTTAGCCCTAGAACATTTGATAGGTCTATTTGGTCTCTTATGTCGCCTATTATATCTCCCCAAGACACACTACCGCCACTACCTCCTGTAGCATTGATAGTATATACGGTTCTACTTCCATTATTTGTAGCCGATAATGTTATATTAGTCCCAGCTTTAAGTTCTAATTGTGAACCTGATCCGACCTTTTTACCGGCTAAGAAGGTTTCAAGATTAGAACCTCCTCTGCCGCTACCCCTTAATGAAAGAACCTTCTCTAAATCTGGTGTGTTTTTTAATGAGAGATAATCTAGTCTATCTTCCTCTGTCAAGCTCTCTAACTTTGTTTTAATCTGTATAGCTGTATCAGGTGATCCATTTTTACCATCCTTACCATCCTTACCATCTTTACCATCTGCCCCGTTAAGACCGTCAAATCCATCTTTACCATCTTTACCATCTTTACCATTATCTCCTTTGTCGCCCTTATCACCCTTATCCCCTTTTAGTAACGCTAAATCTTCGTCTGTAAAGTCCTCCCTTTTAAAAGACTCCCCTTTGTCTCCTTTATCTCCCTTATCTCCTTTCTCTCCCTTTTTACCTCTCAACATTCTATAAAAGGTAGTAGCTAAAGCGTCTTCATCGTCTTCTGCTTCTATTGGCTCTATCTCTACCTTTATTTTATCTTTTTTAGCTAAATTATCTACACTATCAGCTACACTTTTAAGGTTCTCATTGATTTCTTGAGTCTCCTGAAAGTTAGCAAAGTCTGGATTTTTACTAAAAGTATTGATTTTATTAAGTTTGTTACGGTTTATTTTAATTTCTTCTTCACCAAGATTGTTGTTTAGTTCTTCCATAAGTTTATAATAATATTATACCACACATTTAGTAGTTTGATAAGACTTTACAATCTTTTTTATAGGTTTATAATGTAGATATACAAAAATATATGATTGATATTATAAAGGAATTTATAAAATTAGGAATAGTTGCAATAATGTATCTAATAGCTTTGACTATATGTATTTCCCCATTCTTAATTCTTCTAATTTTATTATTTTAGAGTGTTTTTAAGCACTTTTTCTATAAATTCAATTTTAGCTTTTTCTGACTGTCCTAATAATTTTTCTGCACCCTTACCTACTATATCTAATGTCGCTGATAGTGGTTGAGTTATAGCTTTTCTAGCTGTTGATACTGCCCCGACAGCCTTTCCGACTTCCGCTTGTAGTGATGTAATTGCCTGTCTTCCTAGTATTTTCTCTATTAATTCATTAAATAAGAATTGTCTCGCAATACTTTCATCTTCTGTTATCTTTACACCTATTGATTTTAGATTATCGTCTAAATTTAAGAATAAATCTCTTAGTTCTGTATTTGTATTTCTGTTAGAAAAAGCCCCCCTTATAGCGTTCTTAGTTTTTCCTGTCTTAATATCAAAGATATCTATTTTCAAAAGTCCTTGAATATCATCTTTAAAGTCCATCAGTTGTGAAAATTTCTCATTTATTGCTGAATAAGACGGATATGATTTATCTAATTCCACATCTATTGATCGTCTTATAGATTTTAATAGATTTTCTGCATTAACACTTAGACCTTCAGTAGACCTTTTACCATAATCTACTACATCATCTATCGCTTTCTTTAATGTGTGTAAAACATAATCGTCAGCTAATTCTGCCTTCCGTGTGTCTACGAGTTGGGATTTAGGTCTATAAATATATTCTTCTCCTAATGGTTCACCTATATCATCCAGCACATCCGAGAGTTTTACTTTTTTACTTAAAACATTTCCATTACCTGAATAAGCTTTTGCAAGGTCATAGTTGGTTGTTACAAAATCTCCACCGACAATACTTTTCTGGTTTTTGGGAGCCCCTCTATAAATCATTATCATTTCATCAGGAGATTTACCCATCGTCTTATCTAGTGTAGTTATGTTGTCAGCTAACTTAGCTGTCATTCTTGCCTGTGGAGTATAATCTACAAAAACCCCGCCAGTTGGATTTAGACCGTCAATAATAGGAGTTTTACCCGTCCCTTTCGTAACTTTGCCCTTAATTTCAGCATAAGCATTATCTAATGTAGAAGACAATTTGTTTTGTAATGTTGGAGATAGTCTAAATCTAGAGTCTTGAAAATTCCAATTTCCGGGAAAGCCTGTAATGTCATACTCAGCCAATATATTATCAAATGTGTTTACTAATTCTTGTCTATTTGTATTTACCTTACCCTTAAGAGATTTAGCCGCATCGTCTACTCCTTTACCTACTTCTTTAATAATATTTGCGACAGGTTTTAATTTATTTGCTATATTTTCTCCTATAATATCAACAGGGACTTTACCTGTCTTATCTACTGTAAACTTCTTAGCAGCATCTAATACTTCAAGACCTATTTCTGCATCTTTTTTTGATAATTTTGTTAAATTATATACATCATCTATCTCAATGCCTTGTCTGACACCTGTATTAAATACATCTTTATCAATTCCTTTTATATCTATTCCTAAAGATTGAGCTTTTTTTAGTTTGTCAGGAGTTAATATTGCTTGTGATTTAGTTTTTACATCTTCAAAGATTTTTGAAATGCTAGGGGTTTTTACTTTTATTTCTGGTATAGCTTGTATAGTTCTTCTGATTATTGGTGTAACTGCCTTAACACCAGCAATTCCAGCCCCTAAAGCACCACCTAATACACCACCTGTCAAGCCTCCAGTTGCTACATCTTGCAAATCTCCTCCCTGTTTCATTGCTTCAGTAGCACCTACACCAGCACCAATCTTAGCAGACTCTGTTACTAATGATTTAACACCACCTTTAACGATACCAGATCCAGCCCCAAGTGTCGCCACATCTATAATTCCCTGTCCTAAAGCACCAGCTGTCTTCTTTACACCTTCTAAAGTTGTTATATCTTGTGTTTCTGATGGAGTTCTAGGACTTATCATACCAGACAAACTTTCTTGCGGTCGTCCAGCTACATAATCTTTATATACCTCTTTAAATGATTGATCGTCTTCACCTAATATTTTTCTTCCCAGATATATACCTCCAGCCCCAGCCAGTCCTCCAACTGTTTTCCCTACAGTTTCAAAATTCTGAACCGTGCTTCCAACTACATCACGAGCAAAATTACCTGCTTTTTGTAAAAGGTTCGGTTTTTTTTCATTGATACTTCCCTTAGAGCCATCATTATAGCCCTCTATTGTATAACCTTTTTCTGCTAATCCCTCCAAGAAAGACATTCCATCTTCTTTTTTAACTTTTAAACCTGTTATTAAGGTTTGCATTTTGTCTTTTGAAATATAATTATTTTCCATATTAGTATTAATTTGCGAATTGATAATCACTTATAAACTGACCCGATGTTGATGTATTTAATAAATTGATTGCCTGACTAACTTGAGAATTAACCCCTGTATTTTCTTGTGAAGATAGTCTACTAACAGATAGTGAAGCTAATTCTTTTATTCTGTTAAGTTCTGCTAGAAAATCTTTTTCTGACACTTTAAAACCTTTAATAGTGTCTCCATCTTTTATAGCCCAAGTTCCAAGTTTTGTAGCAGAATTTTGTAGCATTACTCTTTCACTGTCTGACAAAGCTCCAAAAGTAGCACCTCCTTGTTTGGCTGATACTAGTTTGTTTAGAGTTTCATTATTAATTAAGAATGAAACATCTCCCAAAAACCTTGCATATGCACTTGAAGCTACAGGAGATTTTAATCTAGTTGTCCAAACTGGACCGACTAAACCTTGTAATGCTATCTGTGTCCAATAATCATCACTTAATAAACTATCAATCGTTTTTATTGTTGTGTCTAATCCTTGAATTGTTTGTGCTTTTTCTTCCTTAATTTTGTCTGACTCCATATTACTGGAAGCTGAAATAACCCTACTTCTCATTCCTTGTGGAACATCTGTTATCTTTATATCTCCATTGACAAAACTTTTAGCCCAACTTAGTATTTCTGGACTTTCCTCAGTAATGCCCCCGCTGTTCATTTGGATATTTCCTAATGCATTATTGAATTTATCTACATAAGCAGGGACACTATAAGCCACACCATATTTATTTACCCCCACCCGTGTTTGCCAATCGTTAGCTGCACCCTCTCCACCATTCCACATAGCTGCGATTTGTTCTCCATTATAACCCTTATCAAGCCATTGCTGGACTTTCCAAACGGTAACCGCATCTTCTACAACATTACTAAAAGCTATTGGTTGATTTACACCATTTATAGCCTTATTATATTCTTGTGAATATCTGTCCCAAGTTTCTGGTAAGTATTGATATTTAGAAGCCAATTCCCCACTAGCCCCAGCTCTTATATCTAAACCGCCATTTGTTTCTACTTTAGCAATAGCAGAAGCTATTTGTTGTGCTGATGATGAACCTACCCCTGTTGGTAATCCATCTATAATTCCCATATCATATTTTAATTGCTGGATATTCCAGTAATCCTTTGAGTATGTTCTAAGTATTGCCGCAGCTTCTAGTGAGGAGTCTGCTAATATTGCTTGATTTAAAAGATTTGATGGTGCTCCAGAAGCTGAAGCCTCCATAATAATCTTGTTAAAATTATCCTGTTCTTTTTCTATTTGTTTAATCTGAAAGTCTACCAGTTTGCTTCTTGTTTCTGCTAGAGATTTCTGTGCTGATGACATTATGTCTTCATTTCTAGCAATATATTCTTTTGTGAATTGTAGAGCATTTAATGTGTCTGTATACTTAAGATTGATAGCATTATCAATAGATTGCTGTGCTGCCTGTAAATTGCCTGTCATTGATTGAGCTGAAGCTGTCATCAAAGCTAATTGCATTGCATCATTCTTTCTAGCCACACTTGCTGTAATAGGATTTCCTGCCGCCGACAGATTATATTGTTCTCCTATAAACTTAGCTGATTGTTGTGCGATAGCTCCTTGTAATTGTGCTAAAGCTTTAGATTGTGTATCTATACCAGCTTCTTGTTCTAGTCTTAATTGTTCTTGACCTCTATTTAATATTTGATTTTGTAGAGCTTCTTGTTGTTGATATAAAGGATCTAATGCTCTTTGTTGTTGTGTCAATGTCTCTTCTGTCTGTTTTGCTTGGAGATTATATAGTTGTGCTAAAACATTTTGAGCTGAATTAGATATAGCATTTAAATCTGTATTAGATTGTTCTGGGATATTAACAGGTTGCTGTTTATTAGCTACATTCTGTATGTCTATATTTCTATTTTCCGGTAATGCCACCTGTGTATTTGTGGCTGAAACATTTGGGATATAGATATTAGCTCCTGCAGATATTTTATTTGGATCTGAAATGCTAGGATTTAATTTCATTATCTCATTGACATTAGTTCCTTTTTGTTGTGCTATTCCAGAAAGAGTATCTCCTGATTGTATAGTATATTGATTGTTCATATTATTATTTTACCATATTATTTGTTTTTAGCAAGTCTATAATGTTATCGATTGCTGTTCTTGCTTGACTATCTACCGTTGCACCTCCTGTTGGTTTGGCGAGGGTAGCACCTACTTTGTATATTAAATTTTTATAATCAACTTTCTTTCCGTCTAAACCTGTATGTCTATGAAAAGAAAAGTCTTTTTCTAAGTTTATGAGTCGTCTTTCTAATTCTTGTAATTTATTTTCTTCCATATTTATGATATTGTTATATTTTTTAGTTCTGGCGAACCATATACTCCCCCAGTTCCAGAATTTCCTTTAAATGTAGCTTTAATTTGTAGATTTTCACTAGTAACGGCAAATGGTATCTCTTTTGAAATTGATTGTTCTGAAAATGTGTCTAATAAAGTCCAGTTATCTCTAGTGTTAAATCTATAATATGTTTTTATCTCACAACCTGTTGGCATTGGATTAGCAAGTTGTATCTTTAGCCTACTAAATGTTCTAGGCTTATTGGTAGTTCCAACTTGGTATAGTGCTGACTCAAAATAAGAACGATGATCGGTAGGAAACGAAAGGCTGTTAACACTATAGGTATCTACATAACAATCTTTATATGTGTAAAGTGTATCTCTAACCCCATAAGAAAATGAAACACTAGTATCTGTGCTAGCAATATATCCTATATACATCTCACCATTCTTATAATTATCTGTGCTATGATATGTGGTTTGTGAAGGTAAGAATTCAAGTTGGATAGCTCCATTAGTGGTGTCATAACTCCACAAACCAAACGGATAATAAGAAGACCAGATAGATACGTCTGAAATAGAAAGTCCTAACAATATTTTATCATTATAAGTACTTATGGCTTGTGGATATATTGTATCTTGTGGATCTACAGGTAACATTGAAGTTGATTGTTTGTAGTTTCCTACATTTGCAGGAGTAGAAGCGTAAGGACTTTGTTTAAAATAATCCATAAAGGAAGCTATTCTTTTAATTTGTGAACCATTAAAAGCATATAATCCATAATCTTGACCAGCTAATATATACAACATTCCTCCTTGAGCTATCATTGTATGAACACCCCCTGAACATATCTCTGTCGGCGTCTCTGGAAAATTTGATTGTCTATTCCAAGAATAAACCTTTGCTCTCTGAGTATTTGGGTTCCAAGTTCCTATATATAGATAATCTCCGAGTTCTGCAATACTTTTAACAATATCTCCTGCTGGTATAGCACATTTATTATTAATCCAATTAGATCCATCATAAGTAGCTATATAATTAGAGGAAGCCACATATAAAATATCATCAATACCGACCAGCATTTGTCTATAATAGTTATAGGAAGATGATTGAAAAGACCCCCAAGAATTTGTCCAAGCCCCTGTTGACACTTCCAGTCTGTCCATTGCAGCTGCTCTTGATACATAAACATATCCATTGTAATAACACATACCATTTCCAATAGGTGTAGAGTCTATTGTATTTCCTGCTATCTCTATCCCATTCTTATATAATTTTCCGTTACTACCTAACTCATACTTATTACTACTTATTGTAGTATGCCACTTCATAAAAACATTAGAGCCACTAGCAGCATTGTCTATCCTTTTTTTTGTATAAATCTCACCACTTACAGAAGTATCAAGATTGACTAGTGTAGAAAGACCAGACAAAACACTAGGGGCTACCCCAGCCTGAAAATTATCTATAACAATCGCTTTTTCTTCTTTCATATTATTTATGGTTTGTAGCTCTCGCTGTCATTCTAGGTTTATAATGTTTTAGTCTGTCATTAAGGATTTCTAACATCTGTCCTCTGTAAGATAAATCTTGCTGTTTTAGCACTGCATAATTAGGCTGATTGTGTGCTATTGCAAAGATATAAGCAGTTCCATAAGCGAGTCCCGGATGTATAGATAAAGGTAGTGGGGGAACTTTTGTTGTGTCAGTATGCAAAAATCCAGCTGATACTATTTGTGGAACTATCTCTAACCCCTTAGTATAATCATAGTCTGGCGTTGGGTATAATCTGATAAAATCTCCGAATAAATCATATCTTTCTGGTATGCCTAGCTCTTCTGTAATATCTTCCTCTTCTAGCGTATCAGTATACTTTAATTCGCTTTTATTTCCGTCTGCATCATAAACAAAAACACGAAATACTTTAGCATAGGTTTGATCCACTGCGTATGTTCGTGTCCCATTTACAATATTAACCTGTCCAATAGGTTCTCCTGTTGATGTATTTATTTGCCAAGAACCATTAGCACTCATTGCAAGTGCCAAATATTCTCCTAAAACCGTATTAAAATCTGCTGTTAAATCCTTGATTGGGTATGTTGTAGTGTTTGTGTTTGTTAATCTTCTAATAAACTCTACAATCCCTGTATTATTGGTAGTATCACTATATATCATATAATGATATTATACCACATTTTATGCTTTTGGTAAAACTTTATTTTCTTTCTCTTTCTTTCTTAAGAAGTCTTTATACTCTTCTATTTGATCTACTATAACCACTTCTAAATCATCCCCCTCTCCAAGCATAATCTCTTGAATAATCTCAAATTCTTCTGTCTTAATTTTATGTTTGTCTAATAAAGATTTAACTTTTTCGTTGATATTATTAACTTTTATACTTATCTTATTTATCTCTTCTTGGTTGGCTTCAAATTCCTTTTTTAAGTCCTCCATTTTTTGAGCCACCTCTCTTCCTCCTAACACTAAATCTCCCCTTTCTTTTAATAATTTATATATTTTACTATCTTTTATACGCATATTTCCATTGATTTGCCTTTGTTTTGGCATTATACTTTTCTAATATATATATTTTAGCACACTTTCCCTGTTTTTGTCTTAATTCTTTGTCGTTTATAAGTTTATACACCTGCTTTCTCCATTCATCTTCTGTATTAGCTAATAATAAATAGTCCCTATCTTGATAATATGGAGAATTGTGGTCAGTAAAGTCCTGTGCTACAACCGGTATCTCTAACATACTAGCTTCTAAGAACTTTAAATTACTTTTACACCTATTGAAATAGTTATCTCGTCTAGGTATAAGCATTATATCTAACTCCATTTTATTAAGAGTATCAAAATAGTCTTTCATCTCTACAAAAGGAGTCCATTCTATATTTAAGCTATGCCACCATTTATATTCTTTTTCATATCTCTTTACCGTAATAGGATTATTCTCTAAATCTATTTTAGGTAATGAGAATAAGACTAGCTGAACTCTCTCGTCATCTGATAATTCTTTTAACAGTCCTTTTATATGAGTATAGTCTCCATTGAATGCTGTTGATCCGACTATTCCTATTCTGATTTTATCTCCGCCATTTCTAATTGGCTCATCCCAGTCATCCGGATCTACTAAATTTGGTAATACAAGTATCTCTTTATCGGTTAATTGTTGATATTCTTTTTTTAAAAACTCAGTAGAACAAGTTATAATATCAGCTTCCTTGATAAAATTATCAAGATTTTTAGATAGCTTTGTATATATCTCATTCCACATCAGCTCTGGATCATCTTTGTATGTATCATCATTGTCATAAACAATAGTCTTTCCTGCTTGTTTAAGCATTCTTGCCATCTCTAACTTCCTTCTATTGTCAGGTCTATGAAATACCACCACATCACTATCTAATACAGCTTTCGCTTTATCGTTACTTTCCAATTCTTTTCCATATAACGATATTCTATCTCCTTGCCATCCATTATTTTGCAAAGGTATTAAACATCTAACATAATAACACCCTAGATGTTGAGAACCTACATAATATACTTTCATTATTTATTTTTTAATTTAGATACTTCTGCCCTTAATGCTTCTAACTCTTTCTGTATTTCAGATTTATTAGTGTCTGCCGTCTCATCTCTCATTAAAGTCTGAGTCCCATCTTTGTTTAATCTAATACTTATCTTTTTTAAGTTTGGTGAAATTATTACATTCATATATTTGTCTTTTTTTATTATAAGTTGTTTCCAAATCTATGCTACTATCTCGCAATTTGGAGTGAGTAGTAGCATAAACAACTTTTTATTCAGCTGATAGGATTGCAATTCCAGATGTTGCTCTATTAAGAACTACACCATATACCATATCCGCAGTTGTAAGAGTTGAAAGGTATTCTGGAACATAATTAGATTGTAGTCTAATTCCTTCTCCATTTGAATTTCCTCCCATTGAGCCTCCTGAACCAAGATTTAGGGTTGCGAAGTGGATAGCGTCTCTGTGTGCCAAAGCGTTATATCTTCCTGTTGATCCTGAAATGTAAGCTATATTGTTAGAAACATAAGTTGGAATACCATAAAGGTGTCCGTCTGGTTTCTTAGCTACTGGATCTTGAACTGGAGCGTTTACAGCTAAAGAGAATTTGTCAATAGCTTGTAATTGATTCCAGAACACTTTGCTGTCAAAGAAGAATGCTACATCGCTTGATGTGTCTACATTAACTGCTTCAAGCTCTGCAATCGCTGATCTGATGTCAGAGTCTGCTACATTTGCTGTAGAAGCTCCTACCCCAGTTGTAAAGGTTGCGAACAATGCTGTGATAGCTTGTTCAAGTCCTTTAGCGATAGTGTATCCAGCATTTTGAGCATACTTATCCATTATATAGTAAGAATGCTTTACTGCTGCTGCTTCTCGGTCTTCAATGTTGAATGATACCTCCATCCAAGTTGAGACTGTCAAAGTAACTTTAGTTTCAGTTGGGTCGTTTAATGTAACTGCTGCACCATTTGTCTTAGCAGTAGCTGCCATTTCTGTCAAATTTGGTGTATAGATTACATTACCTCCGTCTACTAACTCTTCACTTCTATCAACGAAAAATTTAGCTGTAACTAATTTGGATTTATAAAAATTGTTTACTTTAGAACCCCATAACTTAGGAATTAAGTCTGCTAAGTCGGTTGAGTCCATTGTACCTGTTGGGAATGCCATAATTGTTAATTATTGTCATAGGCTTTCCCTTGTCTAGTAAAGAACTATCTTATTTTATCTTTTTAGCCATTTCTAGCCAGAGTTTCTTGTGAGCATCTCTGTCCATATTTGAAATGTCTGTATTTTTGGTAATAGTTGAGCCTTTTGTTGCTCTTAAACTGGTTTCTTCTTCTCTTTTCTTTTTAGCTTGAGTTTCTTGATGTAATTTAAACACCTCAGACTCTTTTGCTTCTAGTAATGAGATACCCTCTACTTTTGAGATTTTGTTTAATAAGCTAACATCTTTCTCTCCTAAACCTTGTGCAAATAAGATTGCCTCATCTCTAGTCAAGGTATTTGCCTCTTGACTGTTATTGTTAGGTTTATAATTTGATAACTTATTTTTTAATTCTTTAACTTCATCTTCTGCTCTTTTAGCACGAGCATATAATTTCTTATTCTGCTCTTCAATTTTGTCAAAGTCCCCAGAGTTAGTGTCTTCTGTATTTTCTACATTTTCCACTTCCTCTTCTGTCGTTTCATCATTTGTAGAGTTGATGTTCTCAATGTTTTCATTATTCATAGTTGTTTAAATCGTTATGATACGATAATCTTGTTAAGGAGGTTTTTAAATGAGGTTTGCCTACAAGCCCTCAAACACTTATTTTATATTAAATTCTTTTTTTTCTTTTGGCGTATATTCATTTCTAAGTCTTGTGAAAGAGTTTTGTATAATTTCCAGAGCTTCTGCATACCCTACCACACTTTCTTTCTTTAATACCTTTAATATTATATCACTTTTTAAATAGTTTGTAAAGTATTCTTCTACTAATCTGTTTAATTCTTTATCATTAGCAAATCTTTCTAACATATTACATTGTTGGATTAAAAGGTATACCTACTGATTGTGGAGCTTGTTGTGGCATTGTTGCTTGAGATGTTATTTTAGGATTTCCTATACCAAGTGATAAAGGTGATATACCAGCATTCGTAACCTCAAGTATCTTACCAAATATCTTTGATAATGTTGGGTCTTGTAACACATTAGGATTATTAGCTGCCAATGTGAGAATATTATTTAATGACTCCAATACTACCGCTTTATTAACTTGTTCTCCTGTAATATTTACATTAACTTTTGTCTTAACATCTTTAAAGTATCCTTCTGGTATCTTTAAAAATCGTCTTTCTTTTGTCTCTCTAATAAAGTCAAGATATCTTTGTCTCATTGCTTCATAATCTGCTGGGGATAAAACTTTGCCTGACAATACCTCATCTGTAAATCTGTTATTAGCTTCTGCTGTTGCAAAAGCCATATCAATTTGCATTAACTCTTCTGCCGAATAATTAGATGCAAGTATATGCTCAGTATTCATCTTGTTTGTGATGTAAGGAATTATCCAGTCCATAAAGATTGACTGAATAAATAAACCGAACTCTTCTCTACGATACTCAAATAATGAGTTAGCGTTTTGCGATTGAAGGACTGCTGATCTAAAAGGAGTATTAGCTGGTAATGGATTCCCTGTATTAGTATCAAATATAGATGCCGCCTTTGAATATTGCTCATCCCAGTCAGTAACAATAGATTTTAGCTGTGGAATTGAACCTGATATAGTATTTAATTGTCCCACCTGTTTGCCTGGTTGTATCTTTAATATACTTCCATTATCAAGGTCTGTTAATATATTATTTTGTAACTTATCATCATCAGTCTGTAATATAACTCTACTTGCTAACTCTACAACTTCTTTTTCTTTTATCTTTGCATCATTAGTCCACATCTGTGCCTCAAAGCCTTCTTCTACAACTCCCACGCCTAAACCTCTGGCTTGTATGCTTCTCCAAGGTAAATATCTATAAGGAGACTCTATCTCTTCTGCTGAATGTAATACAATTTGCTTCTGGTCTTTTTCTCCAGCTATTAAGTGGTATTGATTTGAATATTCAAACTCATCCGCTTCTTCGTCAATCATTGTCTTTGGAAAGTTTCCGTGAACTTCATACACAGTAATATATTTAGTAGATGTCTTTGTCTTGTCTTTTCCTACTTGTCTTTGGTCTGATGCTAATTTCATCACATCTTCCGCTTTGACATTCTGATTAAATGCTTTTAATTTCTTAATTAAATCACTAGGGGAGAAATAATGTCTTTCTATAATGACACCATTAGCAATGTCCACCTGATCTGTAATAAGGTTTTTCCATTCTGGAACTTCTATTCTTAACTTACCATTTTCTAAAACCTTTTTAACAATAAGTCCTCCATATGCAGGTCTCGTATGAATCATCTCATTCAAAGTGATACCAAAAATCATTTTCTTTCATCCACTCATTAACCTCTCTCTGAATTAAGAATGACTTATCAAAAGCTCCCGGATTTTCTGCATAAACATTGATATCTTTAGTGTCTACATCTGTTGCTGTGATGGATGTATTTACCTTAGCATTAACTATATTAAAAAATGGCTTATCTCTTCCTAAAGAGTCCTTACTTCCTGATAAATACCTACTATTTATATAATATTCTATTTGTTTAATT
>LFRM01392975.1_pt1 | contig 18638 bp, 16 predicted proteins | sample 618341 | NCBI WGS metagenome assembly LFRM01 (sample SAMN03654438, study PRJNA283298) | anaerobic digester metagenome | isolation source: pool of bioreactors CSTR01a, CSTR02a, and CSTR03a thermophilic anaerobic... | place: Denmark: Kgs. Lyngby | collected 2014-05-21 | reverse complement strand
GGGCTCGGCAAGATCCTAACCTCCCTGCCCTGGAAAAAGAAGAGATAAAAAAAGGCCGGGCCCAAGCCCGGCTTTTTTATTTGCCGCTTACCAATTCACAAAGCTAATGAGAAATAATTTCTTTTAACTTATCAATGACTTTTGGAGGCAATATGGTTTTTACTAATTTGATTAAAAAAGTCCTGAGAATATCAGAAGCACAAACTGCATAGCAGATTATAACAGGGGGAAGAGATACACCCATTTGTCTGGCCAGCTCGATATTTCCTCGTGCAAATGGATCTCTTTTTTGAGATAAAACCTGTTCGCATACATACTTAAGCTCTGCTTTTTTCTTATATTTTTCAATATCGAAGAGTTGACTAAACTCGTCCAATTTACCTAATGAATTCAGTGCCATTAATGTTCGACAACACTTTGAACAAACAGAACAATTATTATGATTTTCATCCCCGCTTACACAGACATTTAAATAACGATAAACAGGTTCATAATTAAGTATTTTTAACAATTTCTCGGTGCGTGTATATTGAACACCGTCTGATATAAATTCTAATGACTCGGTTGATAACAAAGGAAGGATAATCGGATCGCAATACATACCAATACCAATTTCCTTAAATTTATAGCCATTATTGATTATCTCTTGGTAATCCCCTGAAGATGCATAATAATATCGTTTAAACCACTGCTGCATCAATAGCACACCTGCGGCACTGGTTAGTGTATGCGTTTTTTGATGCCCCCAGGGATGAAATAGATGAAGATTAGAATCCAGAGGAATAAATTCTAAACCGAGTTTTTTCGGAAATGCTTTTAGGTAATTATATCTGTTTAAAAATTTACTTTTTGTTTTTGCCTCGTCAAATGGCCCGTGAGAACCTACATTTAGAAATAAAAAGCTATTTATCTTATAATCAGGATCTGTTTCCAACTCATATCGATCATATATAGTACAAAACGAATCTATTCCTCCAGAAAATCCAGTTCCAATACCATAGCAATCAAAACGTTCTGCACTTGTTTCTTCTGCGGTTATTTTAATTTGTTTAATAGAGGGTGAAAAAGTCATTAGAAGCGGGATGACATAATTGTTTAAGTTAAAGAGCAACTTCTTGGAAACACAACCTTCTACTTGGATATCTTCTCCATATTGCATTGCTGGATAAAGCATTCCTACCAAAAAACCGTCTAGCCTTGTTTTACATAAGCCATATGCATACTCTACCGGAGTAGAAAACCATAGTTCTTTTAGCCCGAGGTGTTTACTCTCAATTGATACTGAAAGTTTGATATGGCTGTTATTACATGTTGTCTTTAGATTAAAAATCCTCATTTTTGCGTTGTCTTGCATAAATAGCTCCTCAAATATTAGTAGAAATATGAATAAACATGATTATAAATAGAGTTTTTGAATTAAAATACCACCTTAAATTGAAATATGCTTAAGAAAAAACTGAAATAACTTCTTAATCTCAGCTTTTTCATATTGTTTCATATGAAAAACATAAATCAAAATAAAATACATTAATGTATATGCAACCCCGTTAACAATAACATTAGATACTAAACTCAATGATTTAAAAATCGTCAAGTTGGCAAGGTAGAAAATTATAATTAATAAAATTAGGCTAGGGAAAAATTTTCCAAGATCTTTCCATAAACCAAGCACATCTAATTTGGCTACTTTTTGATAGTAGAGGCTCATAACTATAAATATACCAAAGAAATGGATTATAAATGTTGCAAGTGCAAAACCAATACCGCCCCATTTGGTCGCTAGAGGAACAGCAATTATTACATTTAAAACTGCCATCGATAATTGTGCCAGAGCACGAAATTTATGAAGGTTTTTGGCCTGCAATACTGCAATACCTGCGTTTTGGCTTATGGTCATTAACAGACTTGCCATGACTATAGCTGCTATATAAAACGAATTTATATATTGTTCGCCAACCCAAAGAATTGTAAAGTTTTTCCCGACCAAAACGAAACCACCAAATATATAACAACAAATCATAAATTGTAATCTACTTACTTTAATAAATTCATCAGAGATTGTTTTATCGCTCTCCTGGTTTGCGATCATTTGAGTAAATCTAGGGAGATAGAAAGAACCTATAATACCAGTAAGGCTTATAAAAATATTTATAAAGTTTGACGAAATCGCATATATTGCGACCTCACTCATATTCGAAACTATACCAAGTATTACTTGGGCGCTGCTCCAAAATAACTTATCTACTATTATCGCTAAAAAAATATAAAATGAATAACTGAAAATCTCCCTTAATAAATGAATGTTAAACCCTTTAAAACGAATCCTTATGTTTAGGTTTTGTTTACAATACCAAATATATATCAAGTTAAAAAGTACATTCAAAAAAGTAATTACTAATATCATTCCAATTGATCGATACCCTAGCATTAAAACAGAAACCATTAATAAAGGATTTAGAATTACACGTACCACCTGAGTCCACTGGAAGAAAATAAATTTTTCATACGCTTTAATAATAGAGGGGAAAATACTAAAAGGGAAAGAAATAGCCATGTTGAGTGTGGCTAAAAACATTAATGTTTTCGCTGTATGTATGTTAATTTCGGCAAGTGATTTTGCAAAAATCGTGTCTATATTTAGAGTAATAATAAGCCCTAAAATATAAGTAATAATGCCTATGAACAAATATAAAATCAAGAACATTCCATGTAATGATTGTTCTTTTATTTTGTCATTTTGTGCATTAAATTTCGCCGTATATCTTATTATTGCGTTGCCGAAACCAAAATCTAGGATTGTAAAATGGGATATAGTAGTATTAACCAAAGCAAATAATCCATATTCTGCTTGTCCCAATGACTTCAGCACAAAAGGTGTATAAACAAACGCTATGGCTATTTTTAAAAACAAAGCTATATATGAAAGTATCGCACCCCCTTTTATTTGGTTATTCATATTCCCCTCCATTTAAAGGCTATACGTTTACGTCCCCAACAATTATAAACAATAAGGATAACTCCGGTAATAATTATCTTGGTTTATATATTTTCCCTATTTCCTCTGATATTTCTTTCAAATCGCCAGGCATCCCTGCACATATCTATCAAACCACGTTTGGCTTTCCAACCCAGTTCCTTTTCCGCTTTAGAGACATCGGCATAGCTTTCAGCGATATCGCCCGGTCGCCGGTCCACTATTTCATAGGGCAATTTTATTCCATTTGCCTCTTCAAAAGCTTTTATTAACTGCAGTACACTCGTCCCCCGACCGGTACCAAGGTTATAGATATGAACACCGTTCCCAATTTTATTTAGCGCCGCAACATGCCCTTCGGCCAGATCGACCACATGAATATAGTCGCGTACACATGTACCGTCTACAGTAGGATAATCACCACCAAACACGCGCAACTTAGGCAATTTCCCTATTGCGACCTGGGTGATATAGGGCATGATATTGTTGGGCGTACCGGAAGGCATTTCCCCAATTAAACCGCTGGGATGGGCCCCCACCGGGTTGAAATACCGCAGCAGCGCTACCGACCAATCTGGGTTTACATTTGCTACATCCATAAGAATACGCTCGTTTATCGCTTTTGTATGGCCATAGGGATTGGTCGCCGGGAGCAAGACCATGGTCTCTACAAACGGCACTTTGTTCTCGCCGTATACTGTTGCCGACGAACTAAACACAAAACGCCTTACTCCGTACTTCAAGCATGCTTGCACAAGATTCATAGTACTGACAATGTTATTGTAATAGTAAAGAAAAGGCTTTTCTATAGATTCAGCCACTGCCTTAAGGCCGGCAAAATGAATTACACCGTCAATTGAATGTTGTGCAAATACGGCATCAACTGCGTCCTTATCGGTTACATCGATCTGGTAAAAAGTCACTTTCTTTCCTGTAATCTTTGCTATCTGATCTAGAACCTTAGCCTTACTGTTGCATAGGTTATCCACGACAATTACATCATATCCTGCTTCAAGCAAGGCCACGCAGGCATGTGAGCCGATATAACCTGCTCCACCAGGTACTAAGATAACCATGAATTCAACTCCACTGCATTTATTTATCCAGGCTTTGCAAAAAACAGCCTAATCCCTGGAAAACAGGTCCCGGGTATAAACTTTATCAGCCACATCCTTAATCTCTTCGGACATTCTGTTGGCGACAATGAGATCGGAAACTTTTTTAAACTCATCCAGGTCCTTGATCACCCTGGAGTTAAAGAATGTGTCCTGGTCAAGGGCCGGCTCGTAAACCACAACTTCTACTCCTTTGCCCTTGATGCGCTTCATGACCCCCTGAATGGCCGACTGCCGGAAATTATCCGAATCCTTCTTCATGGTCAGCCTGTAGATGCCCACTACCTTCGGCTTTCTGGCCAGGATCATTTCGGCAATATGATCTTTTCTGGTCCTGTTGGCAGCCACGATGGCGCCGATAATATTGTTGGGGACATCCTTATAGTTTGCCAGCAGCTGCTTGGTATCCTTGGGCAGGCAGTAACCGCCGTAGCCAAAGGAGGGATTGTTGTAATGATTGCCGATCCGGGGATCCAGGCAAACCCCTTCAATAATTTGTCGTGTATCCAAGCCCCTAATTTCGGCAAAAGTATCAAGTTCGTTGAAAAAGGCCACCCGCATGGCCAGATAGGAATTGGCAAAAAGCTTGATGGCCTCTGCTTCCGTAGAGTTGGTCAACAGCACGGGAGCATCCTTCTTTATCGCCCCCTGCAATAACAGGTCGGCGAACCTTTTACCCCGCTCCGACCGTTCACCCACGACAATTCGGGAAGGGTAGAGGTTGTCATACAAAGCTTTGCCTTCCCTCAAAAATTCCGGCGAAAAGATAATACGGTCTGTTTTAAACTTCTCCTTTATTCTTTCTGTATAGCCTACCGGAACGGTGGACTTAATTATAATAACCGCCCCTGGGTTTATGGATAGAACATCGCCAATTACCGCTTCCACAGAGCTGGTATCAAAGTAATTATCCACCGGGTTGTAGTCAGTAGGTGTAGCCACCACCACATAGTCCGCACCTTGATAGCATTCCACCTTATCGGTAGTCACCGTCAGATTAAGGTCTTTAGTTCGCAAATATTCTTCGAGCTCCGCATCTCTAATCGGCGATATTTTTTTATTAATCATCTCCACCTTTTTGGGTGTGGTCGTTAAAGCCGCCACCTCATTTTGCTGCGCCAAGAGAACCGCAATGGACAAACCTACGTATCCGATTCCTGCTACAGCAATTTTCATTTTCTGGATCCTTTCTTTATATAATGGTTAAGAAGCATTAAAGGCCAATTAACTAAACGATTACTACTTTTTTATCTTGTAGTAATCTACATACCAATCGGCAAAACGCTGGAGCCCTTCCTCAATAGAAGTTTCTGGCTTAAACCCCACTGCTTCCTGAAGCAAATCGATGGAAGCATAGGTGGCCGGCACATCACCCGGCTTCCTTGGTTCATAAATCTTTTTAAATTCTACCTTTCTGCCTACAGCTCTGCTTAAACACTTTTCCAGAGTACTGATAAAGGTCATTAGCTTTACAGGGCGATTATTGCCAATATTGTATATCTGGTGAGGAACTAATCCATCGGGAGGTTTATGTAACAGGCGTTCCATTCCTTCTACTACATCATCAATGTAAGTAAAGTCCCGGTAAAGATCGTTTTCAAAGTCACCGTTATTAAAAACTCGAATCGGTTCACCGGCAAAATACTGATTCGTAAAATGAAAATAGGCCATATCCGGACGCCCCATGGGGCCGTATACTGTAAAAAACCTTAACCCTGTAGCCGGAATTTTATATAGATGGCTATAAGTGTAAGCCATCAATTCATTAGATCTTTTGGTAGCTGCGTACAAAGATACCGGGTTATTGACGGGATCAGTCTCAGCAAAAGGCACTTTCTTATTTGCTCCATAGACCGAACTTGAAGATGCATATATTAAGTGCTCTACAGGGTAATGCCGGCATGCTTCCAGGATATTAAAGAAACCAATAACATTGCTTTGAATATACTGCCCAGGGTTCTCCAGGGAATAACGCACCCCGGCCTGGGCAGCCAGGTTTACAACCACCCGGGGCTTGTACTCTTTAAAAATATCATCGATTAATTTTTTATCAGAGAGATCTCCCTTAATAAAGGTAAACAGTTCAAAACTGTTGAGCACTTCCAAACGGGCATACTTTAGGCTAACATCATAGTAATCGTTGATATTATCTATTCCAATAACCTGGCATCCTTGATCCAACAGTTTCTTAGTAAAAAAAAGGCCAATAAAACCAGCCGCTCCCGTTACAAGATAAAATTTCTTTACTTCCTGGCGCACTCGTCTACCCCCAAATTCTCAATATATATTTTTGTTGTTAACTGCTTCCGAAAAGTGAATTACTTTTCCAATCAATGATACATCTAAGAGCCCCAATTCTTGTAATATTATACCATTCACCTTATCAACATCATATCTTTCTTCGGCTATCTGCCTACTTCTCTCGCCCATGGTTTTAACGAGTGAAGGGTTCAAAATAAACTTTTCCATTGCTTCAACTAAGGAGCTAACATCTTTTACTTTTACTTTGAACCCATTAAAACCGTCATCAACTGTTTCTCTACATCCAGGAACATCTGTCGTAATAATTGGCCGCCCCATAGCCATTGCCTCAAGTATTGTGCGCGGCATTCCTTCTCGGTAGTAGGATGGAAGGACATAAACACTGCAACCTGCAATATAAGGCCTAACATCGCTAACTTCCCCTAAATACTCAACATAGCCCTCCTTAATCCAGTATTCTAATTCTTTTAACTTCACTGCCGACGGATTGCTGTCTAATGGACCTATTAATTTAAAATTGACATCTGGGTATCTTTTCTTTAGTATTTGTGCTGCTTTCACATATTCAAAAATACCTTTGTCCCGAAGTATCCGCGCGATAAGTAAAAAAGAAAAAGGATTAATTATAGGTTGTGTAAAATAAAATTTTCTAAGATTTACTCCTTCGCCGTATGTTAAAATAATCCTAACATCTTTGCCCTTCAACAAGTTGTGTTTAAAAAAATTATAATCATCATTATTTAAAACAAAAATAGCGTTGTTTTTTTGTAAAGATACGCGAAGCAATAGCTTAACTACTATCTGCAATATCTTTCTCTTCGCACCATTTGAATCGATAAACACGAATCCCAAGCCCGGTATCATTGAATATATTTTATGTACACCTGCATAAGCCGCTGCCAGTGACCCATAAATGACTGGTTTTAAGTTGTAGGAATATACAATATCAGGTTTTGTCTTTTTAATTGCCTTATAAATCATAAAAAAACTTAGAATATCTTTAAATGGATTTACACCAGTCCTATCTAAGGTTATTTTTTTATAGCTTGCACCATGTTCGGCTATTAATCTTCTATAATCGCTTTCGTAATGAGGGCCTAATACTATAACGTTATGTCCTAAATCCGCCAAAGCCTTAATAAAATCTCCACGGAAGTTTATAAGCATCTTTGCATCCTGTGACACTATTAATACTTGTGCCACTGTCTGATCACCCTAAACATGATAATGATAGTAGGACATATATAACATCTAATTTAAGAATCTTATTAGCAATTCCAGGTATGTTACAAGATCGCCAACAACTACGCATCCCTGCCCTAAAAGCTGCTTAACAAAAAAGACCAATAATCCCAGCCGTTCTTGGTGGTTCATTTCTTTCTGAAAAATACTTACCGTTGTTTAATCAATATATCCTTTATCTTTTTTTTCAATCTGGTTGACAGTTTAACTGTACAATATTTTTTTACTAATTCATCAAATGGAAGCAGATGTAATTCCTCAAAGAATTTTTTTCTATTAGGGTGGGACCTAACAGATTCAATAGCTGACGGGTTGTATTTGATCGATTCAAGAATATCTACCTCCTGAATTTGCATTTTGCTTGCTATTTTTTTAATCATGTCATGTCCAGCTTCACTACTTACCCAAACAAGTGATGTGCCCTTATCATCATCCATATCCGGTAGTAGGCTTTGAATCCCCCAAAAATCTGCAAGGGTTAAATCGCTTTGCCTGTGTATAGTTTTAAATCTACAATCATAACAGGATGGCCGCAAGCAAATATTATTAAGAAATGCCCGCATATACAAATCCTGATCAAAAGGCTCTCGATACTCTGTATCATTCTTGAAAGAGAAAGATATAGAATATCTCTTCCAGCCGTCGTTCTTTCGCCTGAAAGAGATTTTCTGGGCGAACGAACCAGCTTTTTCTTGTCGATAATCAACATACTTTCTCCAAACTAACGGAGACGGCACCCCATGGCAGATAAGATCGGCACATAGCAAACCATCATACGGTTTTCCCAAATAAGATTTTAGTCCACCGATTTGGCATGGTGTCCCGGTAAACAATACTTTTCTACTTAAATCTAACAACTTTTTTGCTTGTTTAAAAGATTCGCCAATTTTACTTTGAACATATTTAGAGCCGCGCAATTTTGAAAGTTCTTCGCAAGACTCAACAAAAATATGTTCTACCTCGAAGTCCTCATTAAATGTAGCACCGAATACTACGCCACCATCCTCAATCACTTGTTCGGCAATTAGTGTAAATATCCCCCCCGAAGAACTTTCCAAACGAATTGTTTCATCGTTATTAATACAAGCGTACGCTTTCGGTTGATTTTGCACTGAAATTTTATTAAGAATTGGGCAAACTTGTATACATAAATTACACTCTATACATTTATCATAATCAACCTGTGGATACCAAAATCCCTCTTCATCGCTATCCATAGAAATACAACTTTGTGGACAAATGCTAAAACATGCAAAGCACCCTACACAGTGCTTCTTTTTTTTGATGTGTTTGACTATCATAACAGTGACCTCTTTATATCTCAGCAGCCAGAACGCGCTACTAGCGCACATCGCTCTATCAAAAAGTCTTTCTTTGTATAAGCTGCTTTTATGTTTCTATTAATTCCTTGATTTTTTCGCCTGCCTGCCATGACTTTTCTTTGTAGGATGGCATGAAATTTTGCAGATGTTTTCTTATAGTGTCTTCGTTTTCTTGGATATATTTAAATGCATTTAGTAAGTCATTTTCATGTTCTAATTCTTGTACCGATATAACCATTCTCTCTTCCGAGCCAAAAATATCCCTTGCAATACCAGTTGCTTTAACAGAATATCCAACTGCGAGAGTAGGAACGCAAGTAGAATATGCAGCAATTGTAGCATGGGTTCTAGCTCCCACGAATATACGGCATCTAGAGATGAATCCTTTTAATTCCATGCAATTGTAATGGTCACCGAATAGTATTACTCTACCGGTTTGCTTGAATTGTTCGTAAAGCATTGTTAAAGGTACTAAGTCATTATCATTTTCCCGGGTTACGTGGGGTATTAAAGCAATTTGCATATCAGTATTGCAAATAATATACTTAATAAGGTTTGCGTAATTCTTTAAAGCAATGTTTGGTTTACTTTCCAGTTTCATTATGAGAGGACTTATGTTTAAGCCTACTGTATTATCCTTAACAAATCCATCTGGTAAGGATAAATTTACTTTTTCTAATATAAAAGCTGGGTCGGGGAAAAGATGCGTATTATTATTGATGCCCTTTTCTAAAAGTGCATCGTATGTAATAGAATCACGACAAGTTATTAAGTCATATTTTTTTAAGTCAGAAACAACATAGCGATCTAATAGAACATCCGGATTTATTGAGCACCCCCATAGTACTGTTTTTGCGCCTCGTTTTTTAAGCATTTTATTTAAACTAGCTAAGACTTTCGGGCCATCATAACAATAATTATCTCCTCCTATAGACAATGCAATAGTTTCTGAATCACAGTTGTGAACAAGATTTTTATAATAAAAATAGAAATTACCAGTTAATCTCCTTGTTAAAGCACCTAATAAGTGTTCCAGGGAGTATCTTTTATAAGTACAATATGATTTTACCTCACATATAAAGTTTATTTTACTTTTTAAATCTTCCTCGGGACGATTAGAAAATAAATAAATATTTGCTTTAGTCCTATTAATTATTTGACAAGTGGATCTTACAATTGCTTCACATCCACGGTTTTGACTACCACCATGCATATATAATACAAGATTTTTCATGAATAACACCTTGTTTCGTCATTTTCCACACTCAAACCTAACTTATCCCTAAATAAATCTTTTTTCTTAGCTCCAAACTTATTTTTTAAGAACTTAAATATGTTCGGCATTTTATCCTTAATCAACAGCTTCATTTTGCTAAACATAAAAATTAAAAAAAACATGTTTTTCCCAGTTAAATACTTTACCAGTTTATCCTGTAAAGAAAACACTTCTATACTATTAAATCTCTTTTTTAAAATTTCATCAGCTTTTATTATTCTAGCTTTGTTGCAAAAGGATTTATATTCTTTCCAATCATGACTATTTGCGGTATACAATATATAATCTAAGATTTTTGATGAGTAATACCTTTCTAGGTTATCAATTTGATTGGCATAATAATCCCTATCTTTATATAAAGACATTAGTTTTTCAAATAGCATTTTTTCAATATCATATAGGTTTTTTCGAGGTTTAGATGTTAATGTATTATTACCATATTTTACATAATTGTAAAGACAATCTGGTATAACTTGAAATCTGCTACTACGCCTAATAACATTTAAATTAAATAGAAGATCCTCCCCTAAATCAATTTCTTCAGGATACATTATAGAATAATCTCTAAGAATTCTAGCTGTATACATTTTGTTGCAAGGGGAATTTAGCCATGTTGGGAATAAATAATCTAAAATACCTAAAAACTGCTCAAGTTTGTAGAAACCTACTTTCTTAGGAGCAACATAGTATATATTACCGTTTAGTAAATCTATTAATTTATATCCGCAAATAACAACTGAAGCAGAGCTTTTTTCCAACGCATTAACTAACGTTTCCGTCATATTCCTATCTATATAATCATCACTATCTACGAATTGCACGTAATCACCGGCTGCATGAAGAATTCCTGAATTACGAGCAGCGCTGACCCCCATATTCTCTTGATGTATAACACATATTCTTTTGTTTTTTTTAGAATAACTATTACAAATATCTCCGCTGTTATCTGTAGAACCATCATTTACTAAAATTATTTCTATGTTGTTATATGTTTGTGCCAAAATACTGCTAATGCAACGTTCTAATACCTTTTCCGAATTATAAACAGGTACTATAACACTTACTTTTTTCATATTAGATTTTATCCTCCCTTATCATAATCCTTTTGAATGTTTTACTTCTTAGAATATCCAATTATAAGGTATAGTCTCATGATAACCCAAGAAAAAATACTCATAATACCAGATGAAAATAATAAATAATATTAAACAGTAGTTAATTACCAAAGCAAAATCTTTTCGTATTCTGAAATAATAAGGGACAAGAATTACAATTACAATTAAAAAATAAAGAGATATTCTATGAATATACGGATTACCAAAATAGCCTAGAAACCTTAAAATTAGACCTGTGTTAAAGCAGATAAAGAAAAATGTAAATCTATTATCATATTGTTTTAGTTTGTTAAAAAAAACTAATCCAGGCAAAATATATGGTAAATTTAAAGCAATAATGCCGAACCCCAAATCAAACGTGCCTTTATTTGAAAGATATATGCGATAACGTTCTAATGGAGGAAATAAGTCTAAGAATTTTAAACCAATAATTTCATGATTCAATACAATGAGAAAAAGGACTATATAATAAAGGATTTGTAAAACCCAACGTGGCTTTTCTCCGATAATTTTATAAAGAAAATACATTGGAAGCAGAATAATGGATGGCAAATGGAAACTTGCAGCTAAAATAATCACAATTAAAAATTTCAATATTTTCCTTCTAAATATGTATTTAAGACTAAATAAACATAACGATACAGCGAGAAACTGTCTAACACCATTATAAGACGATTGATAGTATAATAACATAAATACAAATATGCCTAACCCTACACTTATTTTATCCTTGTATTCATACAACGATAAATACATAAACAGGATAGTCAATAATGAAACTACAAAAAAAACGTGTTGAATATTTCCTCCTAGTTTGGCGATTAAATAATTAATCAAATTATATCCAAATTCTGTTCTAACTTCGTAGCCACATTTTAAATTATTAAAAATTCTTTCATAAGCAAAATAATCTGTTCCTATGCCATATCTAACGCCTGCAAAAAAAGAAGGTATGAAAAGAGTTAATAATAAACAGAAGCCTCGGATCCATTTGTTTTTAACTTTTACCGAAAGCTCAGAAAAAAGACTTGTAATTAAAGCTATGGAAGCATAAATTAAAACCGAATTGACCATGTCTTCACTCACATATAATTTATTCCAAGAGTTTACACGTTCCTATACTAAATTAGCACTTCCCAAAATACAGCCATGCTACTTCTCTGTAAAGAGCCTCGTAGCAAGCTGCAATTTCAGGTAGGCTGAAATTATCCAGAATACGCCTCCTCGCTGCTTCCCCCAGTTTACGCCTTTCGTCATCCCCTATCCTGATCAGCTTTTTCCAAGCTTGGGCTAGAGCTTCTGGATCTCTAGGAGGAACGACCAGGCCTGTCTCTCCCACTATAAGAGCAGAATCACCCACATCGGTAACCACACAAGGCACTCCGCAGGACATGGCCTCGCCGATCACATTAGGGAACGCCTCACCACAACAAGAAGATAAAGAAGCAATGTCTAACGCAGCTGTCAACTGCGGTATGTCCTCCCGCCTACCCAGCAGGTAAAAATGCTGTTGTAAACCAGCCTCTTTGATCCACCCGGCCAACAAAGCATTATCCCAGCTTATGCCATCACCACAGAGTAAAAAAAAGACGTGGGGATAGTCTATAATCAATCGGGCGGCCGCTTTTATGAAATTATGATGATCCTTTTGTGAATCAAATCGCCCAACAAGCCCAATAAGGAGTGCTTCTTGGGGAATCCCCAACTCTTCACGCACCGAAAACCTAGCTTCTGGGTTAGGCATGAAAACGTTCGTGTCAAAACCGTTGGGTATAACCACCATTTTATCTTCAGCATAACCCAGGGCTATATGAACCCGCCTAGATGTTTCGGAACAACATACAATACGTGTTGGTAATCTATGCGAGAGACGCGCACAGATCTTAGCCGTCCAAATGGTGGTACGTTTATTTACTTCTGGATCCAAGTTGCTATGGTGTATTCCCCATATCACTGGAATACCACCACCCCAATGTGCAGCAAGTCCTCCAAGCAGGTCAGCATGGTACATCCAAGTTTGTACCACATGGTTCCTTTCAGCTTTAAACTGCCGTGCCAGACTCCATAGCTTCGCAGGATCCAATATTCCCCGGCGCATCCCCACTCCCTGCACTGGCACCCCCAGTGCATATATTTTCTCCCCGACAGGACCAATATCAGTCAGGGATACAACGCGGGGGTCAAAATCTTCCCTGTTCATCATAAAAAGTAGCTTGTAAAGCATCATTTCTGCCCCGCCAGTGTTCAGGCCGGTTATGATATGAGTAATTTTGATTTGTTTTATCTGGTTTCCCCCTCCGCAAAGTACTTTTTAACTAATTATAATTAGTTAATCCACCATATAGTTTTAGCAAGTTAAGCACTTTTGTCCAACAAAACTTTACTATATTGCTCAACTACAAAGGATAGCGAATAAGGGGTTAAGTCTACATTCAATTTTAATGGTTCTTCCAAGGCACATATAATCGCCCGCGCCATGGCAACCTTATCGCCTATAGGTATAAGTTGTCCATATTTTCCGTTTTTCAATATTTCTGCTGGGCCGCTAGGGCAGTCCGTGCTTACCACAGGGCAGCCACAGGCCAGAGCTTCAATTAATACAGTGGGCAATCCTTCCCATGCTGAAGATAGTACAAATACCGCTGCCCGGGCCATATATGCATATGGATTAGTCACAAACCCTGGTAATGCTACATCTTCTTCCAAACCAAGCTCTTTGATCATTGTTTCTAATTGCGGGCGTTCTTCTCCTTCTCCTAGGATCACAAGTCGAACAAATCGTTCCCGTCTAACTATCTCAAAAGCACGGATAAGAGTTTGAAAATCTTTCTGTCTAGTAAGACGTCCTACCCCTAAGATTACCGGAGGCTGTCCAGGTGCAAACCAGGGATGTTCTATCTGTTCTTTTGCACGCTCAAAAAGTTCCGGCACCACTACGGGATTGTAAATTATGTTAATACGGTCTAACGGAATGCCAGAGATATTACTAAAATCCTCTGCCACGCCTTTTGAAACAGCAATAATGGCATCGGCATAAGAGTAAAAGAAACTAGCCAAATTAACCAATAAACTGTCACGCAAATAACAGACTCTTTGCGAAGTAGTATTACGAATACTAACTAATAATCTTGTCGGTACCCTAGAAATACGTCTAGCCCACAGTGCGATAATATTGGCATGATGCATAGCTGAAAGCAAAGCTTCAGGTCTTTCTTGGCGCAAATAATTCACTAGCCCCGTCAAGCTTGTCATCACTCTACGTGCTTTCAAGTCAATAATCCTGACATCAGAAGGCACTTCAGACAGATATGTCCCCTCCGCCCTGGCCAATACTAAATCAACATCAAGCCCTCGCTCAGATAAACCGCGGGCCAAATTAACCGTAATCCGCTCTGCCCCGCCACCACGAAGAGATGGCAAATAAAAAGCAACCCTTCTTGTTGTGATTATATACACCCCCTAAGAAGGATAAGTTCAAAAGCTGCCAAACCTTGTTTATAAAGGCAAAAATTGCTCTCTCAATAACAAGTATGGCAATATTTTACCATATGTCAATCATACTTAGATATAATTCCTTTACTACCTATCTTTTTTCGCCGGCATAGTAGTAGTAATAGTACTGGTATCGCTTCCTGCTGGTGGGCACGCCGTTGATAATCACCCCGATAATGTTGGCCTGGACCTTCTCCAGCTGCTCCTTGGCATAAACGGCCTCCTCCCGGGTTACCTTGCCGTAACCCAGGGTCAGAATCGTCCCGTCCACCTGGCGGGACAAAACGGTGGCGTCGGTTACCGCCATTACCGGGGGCGAGTCGTAGATAACGTAGTCGTAAAGCTGGAGTAAAGTATCCATCAGCCGCTTCATCTTCTCCATGGCGAGAAGCTCCGCCGGGTTGGGGGGGAGGGGGCCGCTAGCCATGACCTGGAGCCCCTCGATCATCGTTTTTTGGATCACCGATTGCGGGCTCAGGGCGCTGTCCAGGAGCAGGTTGGTCAGGCCGCGCTGGTTGTCGACTTCAAACATCTTATGCAGGGTGGGCCGGCGCAGGTCGGCATCCACCACCAGCACCGACGCCCCGGACTGGGCCAGAATTACCGCCAGGTTGGCGGAAACGGTGGATTTCCCAATGTAGGGGGTGGCCCCGGTAACCAGGATGGACCGTATCGGTTTCTCCAATCCGGAAAACTGGATATTGGTCCGCAGGGAACGGTAGGCTTCCGCCACCGGGGAACGGGGATCGGTAAAGGTAACCAGGGAATTGGAGGGGTAACTTTTTTTTCTCTTCTTCTTCATCTATTCTTCCTCCACATACGGGATAATCCCCAGGACTGGCAGGCCCAGGTACTCCTGGACATCCTCCGGAGTCTTAACGGTATTGTCCAGGTACTCCAGTAGGAAGACCAGACCCGCAGCAACCATCAAGCCCACAACCAGGGCTATGGCAATATTCAAGGGAATCCGCGGGCTTACCGGCCGGCTGGGAATAACCGCGTAGTCGAGAATGGTGACGCTCTCCAGTTGCATGATCTCCTCGGTCTGGGCTTTAAAGGAATCGGCCACCTGGTTGGCGATGCGGCGGGCCAGCCGGGGATTGGGATCGGTGACGGTGATGTGGATCACCTCGGTATCCCGCACGGAGGTCACCTCTACCTTCTCCCGGAGCTGGCCATAGCTATAATCAAGTTTCAGGTTGTCGATCACGCTGTCCAGGACCCGGCGGCTGCGAGCGATCTCCCGGTACGTTTGCACCAGCTGGCGGCTAATCTGGAGATCGGAATACTGCAGGCTCTGTTCCGGCTGCTGCTTCAGCACCAGGAGGGTGGCGGAGGATTGGTACTGGGGAGTTATAAAAAAGATGCTTACAACGGCGCTGATCAACATGGCCACCAGCGGTATCACCACGATAAATTGCCAGCGGTTGGCAACCATGTGCCAGAGATCGCGCAGGTCCAGCTCCTGCTCCAAAGTTTTGCACCCCATTTCTAAAATATCTTATCTATTTCTCCGATTTACTTCAAGATCCCTTTTCCCTGAGAAAACTGTCTTAAAAAAGCCGTTTAACCCGGATCGTGGAGCAGATTCTCCCGGTTCGGGTACCGCAAAGAGTTCGTCGGTCAGCACCCGGGAGGGCCTCTCCTGCAGGAAGAGCCCGGTGCTCTCCCGCCCCTGGAGGCGAATCAACTCCCGGATCCCCTTGCCCGTAGCGGAAAGGCGGCGGCCGGGACCGTGGCCGTCGGTGGCCAGGAAGTGAACCAGCTGCTGTTCCAGCATCCAGCGGGAGAACCGCTGCATTTGGGAGCCGAAGAGGCCCGCCAGGGAACCGGTAGAAAGCTGCACCAGGCAGCCGGCCCGGACCAGCTCCACCAGGCGCTCCGGCTCCCGGATAAAAGCCCGGGTCCGCTCGGGATGGGCCAGTACCGGGATAAAGCCCCGCACCAGGGCCTGGAAAAGCAGCTCCCGGGTATAGGGAGGCAGCGGCTGGAGCAGGGAGAACTCCACCAGGAAATAGCGGCTCCCGGCCAGGGTTAAGCTCTCTCCCCGTTCCAACCTCTCCAGAAGGTAGGGCTCCATCATCAGTTCCGCTCCGGGATAAAGTTGCAGGGGTATATCCTGCCGGCGCAAATGCTCCTGCAGCTCTTCCAGCCGGCACCAGATCTCCGCAGGCAACGGCCGCCCTTCGTGACAGTGAGGAGTGGCCACCGCCGCTTTAAAACCCTGTTCCACCAGGATCCGGGCCGTCTCCTCCGCTGTCTCCAAGTCCCCGGGGCCGTCATCGAGTCCAGGCAGAATGTGCAGGTGCAAATCAATATAACCTTTCAAAAGCCGCCTCCAGAGTTTAAACAAAAAAGGATTTGCCGCTTGTGTTAAGATTTAACAAGTTTTTTATTCTTGCTAATCGGCGGCAAATCCTTTTATTCGACAATTTATATGCTTTAATTTAATCCCCTTAGCCTTCTGACCCGCTCCCGAATGGGCGGGTGAGTGGCAAAAAGGTTCCTCAATCCCTCGGCGGAAAGGGGATTGATGATAAACATATGGGAGGCGGCATCGTTGACCGCCAGGGGACGCCGGGCGGCGTAGCTCTCCATCTTCAGCAGGGCGCTGGCCAGCCCCTCGCCCTCACCGGCCAGGGAAGCCCCGGTGGCATCGGCCTGGTACTCCCTGGTGCGGGAGATGGCCATGCGGATCAGCAGGGCGGCCAGGGGGGCCAGGATCAGGGCCAGGAGGCTGAAGAGGGCGGTGATGAGACCGCCGCCTTCATTCTGGCGGCGACCCCCGCCCATGTACACGCCCCACATGCCGATGCGGGAGATAAAAACCAGGGCGCCGGCCATGATCGCGGCAATGGTGCTAATCAGAATGTCCCGGTTGCGAATATGGGCCAGCTCGTGAGCCAGAACCCCTTTCAGCTCGTCGTAGTCCAGCAGGTGCAGCAGGCCCCTGGTAACGGATACCACGGCGTTCTCGGGGTTGCGCCCGGCAGCAAAGGCGTTGGGCTGCTCCACGGGCATCAGGTAGACCCGGGGCATGGGCATTCCCGCCCTGGTGGTCAGCTCCCGCAGGGCCCGGTAAACCTGGGGCGCCTGGTTTTCGGGCAGGGGGACGGATCCGGTCATCATGATGGCGGCCCGGTCGCTGTACCAGTAGGCAAAGAAGTTGAGCAGCACCGCCAGGACCAGGGCCCAGACCAGCCCCTCGGTGCCGGCGATGGCATTGCCGGCCAGGACCAGCACTACGGTCATCAAAGCCATGAGAAGAAAGGTCTTAAGATAGTTCACAAGATCACCTCAATAATATTATACATGCAAGGTCGTATTCCATGCAGTTGCCGCGGTCCGCTCCAGCGGGAGAAAAAGCCTGCTCGCGGGAGGAAGCCGAAGAAAACGGGCTCTATTTATATTATATAACCTGGCCGACGGGAAATAAAGCCGGGGGCGGCGGGGGAAGGAATAATTGCCAGGAACAGCGAAAAAAGGATAAATCTGAGGAACCTGGCGGAGGTGAACGCTGGCAATGTGGAAAAGAGCATTCTTCCTGGGCCTTCTGCTGGCCCTGGTTTTTATGCCCTGTTCCGGCACCAGCCTGCTTCCTCCGGCCTGCGCCGCGGAGCAAGGGGCGGAACTATATTTTACCATTCTGCACACCAATGACGAGCACTCCTCCCTGATTCCCCACTCTCCCGCGGTGGACTACCACCCGGAGCTGGAGAACAGGACGGTGGGAGGCTATGCCCGCCTGGCCGCCGTCGTGGGCCGGATCCGGAAAGAGAAAGCCGCCGCCGGCGAGCCGGTGCTGCTGCTCTCGGCGGGCGACTTTATCGGCGGCTCCCC
>LFRM01130924.1_pt1 | contig 18643 bp, 18 predicted proteins | sample 618341 | NCBI WGS metagenome assembly LFRM01 (sample SAMN03654438, study PRJNA283298) | anaerobic digester metagenome | isolation source: pool of bioreactors CSTR01a, CSTR02a, and CSTR03a thermophilic anaerobic... | place: Denmark: Kgs. Lyngby | collected 2014-05-21 | reverse complement strand
ATGAAATTACCAAGAGCCGCCTTTTCCTCACTGTTCAGCGCAAAATTTAGAAGTGTCCCCAAAAACGCTGCCAGTAGCGCAAACCGGTTCGGCGGTACCCTGTTGAAGCTGTACATGATGATCACCCGGAGAACAGATTTCAGCATTACCATTATATTAAGCTGTGAAGTTTTGTGTGGCAGCCCTTTTCCATCATGAATTTCTTTGATGCATATCTTAGCCATAAACTGCCATACTAAGTCCTGTATCATTAAGCCATTTTTCCGGGAATTGTCAATAAGGCCTTGGAGTGTGAGTTTCGGTTGGACATCAAAAAGAGAATCAAAAATCTGTTATTTTTCCATGAACCTCAGATGGAAAAGCCCTTTATCCTTAAGGAGGATAGTAGCAGTGACGGTAGGGACAATTCTGATATAGAAAAAAACAAGGAGGGCTCCAGGAAGAAAAAGAATGAGGATCTGCTGCTGCTAAAAAAACTTGAAAAAATAAAGCTGACCGATAAAAAGGAAGGCTCTGATAAGGAAGAAAAGCCCGATATCAGCAAACAGCTGTCAGAGAATAAGAGGGTAATTGAGGAACGTTTTTCAATCCCCCTCAACGGGGATCTGATCATCAGAAAATTTGATATAACGGTCAAGGACTCGGTCATCGCAGCCTTTCTGATCTTCTTTGATGGACTGGTGGACACAAAGGTGATCAATGACGATATCCTTCAGCCCTTGATGCTATTATCCAACCTTGATATCAAAAGCGATGGCGAGAATATTTTAAACTATATACGCAGTCATATCCTGCCCCACAATCAGCTGAAAGAGGCACGCACACATCAGGAGGTTATCGATGAGGTTTACTTCGGTGGCTGCGGTCTCTATATTGACGGGCTGGATACAGCCTTTACTGCTGATGTTAAGGAATTTCCCAGCCGAAGCGTGGAAAGGCCGAACACTGAACTAGTCATAAGGGGACCCCAGGAAGGGTTTACCGAGAGCTTGAGATCCAACACGGGACTGATTCGTAAAAGGCTCATGGATCAAAAGCTGATTACTGAAAACATTATTATCGGAAAAAGGAGCAGGACTCCCTGCTCCATAATGTATTTAAAGGATATTGCAAATGATTCGCTGGTGGCTGAGGTCAGGCGACGCCTTAAAAGTATAGAAGTGGATCATATCATGGATACGGGCGAACTGGAACAGTTTATCGAGGATAATCCCTCCCTGCCCATTCCCCAGATTATGGCTACCGAAAGACCCGACAGGGTCTGTACCATGCTGACCGAAGGCAGGGTCGCCATTGTGATGCACGGCAGCCCCTTTGCCCTGGTTGTGCCCATCACCAGTAGCGATATCATGTATTCGGCCGAAGACCAGTATTTGAGGTTTCCATACTCCAATATGCTGCGCATCATCCGAATACTTGCCCTGCTGATGTCGCTGCTGCTTCCCGGAATATTTCTTGCTATTACCAACTACCATCATGAAATGATACCCACCGATCTTCTGCTGGCTATTCTGTCAGCACGGGAAAAGGTGCCTTTTCCCTCTGTGGTTGAGGTATTCCTGATGGAGATCTCATTTGAACTGATCCGGGAGGCGGGTATCAGAATTCCCGGGCCCATAGGACCAACCCTGGGCATCATCGGAGCACTGATATTGGGTCAGGCAGCCGTGGAGGCAAACATTGTAAGCCCCATTCTCATAATTGTGGTGGCTGTCACAGGGCTTGGTTCCTTTGCGATCCCAAATTTCTCGGCTGGATTTGCCTTCAGAATACTTCGCTTCGGCTTTATCATACTCGCGGCAATTTCAGGATTTCTGGGAATAACAGTGGGACTGGTTCTCATTGGGCTTTGGATGGTCAATGCCAAATCCTTTGGTGTACCCTTTGTTTCACCGGTTGCCCCCAGAACTTCGGGTGGTTTCTCGGATGCGGTGTTTAAAAGCCCGGTATGGAAGCAGGAAAAACGCCCGGACTATATGAACGCCAAGAGGGGCAGGAAGCAGCCCCACATCAGCCGTAGATGGATAAAACGTGATGTTGAAAGCAATAAACCCGACAGTGAGGATAATAATGGCTAAAGGAAAACTCCTGGTTATATTCTTAATGCTTGCAATCATATGCCCTGTAATGACGTCCTGCTTTGACGCCAAAGAGGTGGACGATATGGGATTCGTCATTGCTCTTGGTCTGGATAAGGGAAAAACAAACGCTCTAAGGATGACCCTGCAGATAGCCAAGCCCATGGCAGGTGAAAATGGTGGCGGAGGAGGCAAGGATGACCTGCCCTATGCTCAGTTCAGCGTTGAAGCACCCTCAATTTTCTCCGGCCTGAATATGATCAACACCTCCGCCAGCAAACAGATCAGCCTCACCCATATCAAGGTGGTGGTCTTTTCCAGCGAGCTGGCTCGCGAGGGACTGGGCCCCTATCTGCATGCCATGGTCAGGGGGCGCGAATTCAGACCCAATATGCCCATCGTGGTGGCAAGAAATAGCGCAGAAGAGTATCTTGAAAGCGTTGATCCAAAGTTGGTGGTAAATGCCACGAAGTATTATGAACTGGTTTATCAGAGCTATAAATACACGGGTCTGATTCCCAAAGTGGAATTTCATGACTTTTATTTGTCATCGGAAAGCCTTTGCAAAAACCCGGTAGCCATATTGGGAAACACCGCGAAGTTCCAGTCGGTGGAAGAATTCGACCTTAAGGATTCAACCTATCTGGAACATGGCCGGTCGGAACCTTTTGAGGGGGATTTCTACGCAGGAGATATCCCGGCTCTTGGTGGCTCAAGGTCGGAAAATATCGGTCTTGCCGTATTTGACGGTGACAGGATGGTCGGCGAACTGGACGGAACCAACACAACCTTGCATCTTTTGTGCACGGGTGATTTTGTTCACTCCTACTGGAATATACCAGATCCTCTGTCTGAAGGGCATTATGTACTTTTAGATATCAAGCAGAGCAGGAAACCCAGGCATCATGTGGAAATCGTAGAGGGAAAGCCTGTTATCCATCTCACTTTCAATCTGGAAGGAGACTTGTTGTCAGTCCAGAGCACGATCGATTATGAGGCAGGCGACAACTCGATGATTTTGGAATCAGCAGTAGAATCCTATATAATAGACCAGCTCCTGCAATACCTGGACAAAACCGTCAATGAATTTCAGTCTGATATATGCGGGTTTGGCACCCATGCGAGAGGGCTGTTCACAACCTGGGCGGAGTGGGAGGCCTATCAGTGGAAATCAAAATACAAAGAAGCCACCTTTACTGTGGATGTGAACTTTAAAGTCAGAAGACCCGGGTTGATCCTGAGGAGCAAATCCTCCGTGACTTCAGAAAGCGGGAGTGATACCCAATGATACCAGTTGAGTATATCGTATTAATTGTTTTCTTGCTTTGCGTAGCCTTTTACACTATAAGTTACGGGATCTGGACCTGGAAAAAGCGCAACAGGCTCGGTGCGGTCATGATCTTTCTTGTGGCCATCATATCTGTGATACTTCCCATCTATATCCTGATTTTTAGAGAGGTTTGATCCATGAAGAAAAAAACTGTTTTCGGCAACTGGGAAGCAGGGGCCATCATCAGCAATTTGATCTGCGCAAAGGTATTCCTCGACTCTCCGCGGCTGGCCGTTGAAACAGCAGGCACAGCAGCCTGGATGTTTACAATATATGTCTCCATTCTGGCCATTATAGGCTTTACCGTCATACAGAGGCTTTACAAACCCTATGAGGGCAAGGATTTGATGGATATTGCCGAGCTTGCTGCAGGCAATATTGGAAGGGTTTTTGTGGGGCTTGTGATCATTCTCTGTCTGGGCTGGAGTACAACCGCTTATATGCGGTTATTCAGTGAGAATATGAAGCTCATATCCCTTACCACATCCCCCTTAAGCTTTGTAGAGCTGTTTTACGTGGTGTGTCTGGTTGTAGGAGCCTATCTGGGTATGGAAGCCCTGTCCAGGCTTCACGCCTTTACAGTAATCATCATAGCTGCGGGCTTTTTGCTGATAATGCTTGGTGTTGTAAACTATATCGATTTGGGGAATCTGCTGCCCATTCTTGGAAACGGAGCTGAAAAGATCTTCATAAAAGGTGCTTCAAAGGTATCAGCCTTTTTTGAAATACTTGTTTTGTTCCTGTTGGCGCCCTTCCTGAAAAAATATCAGAATTTCAGAGCTACGGGTTATTGGAGTCTGGGCCTGTCCGCAGTTTTCCTGCTGATATCCTCTTTTGTTTTTTCATCGGTCTTTCCCTATCCCAGCTCTCTGGAAAGGACAATACCCATCTTCCATATCGCACGGCTCATTAAGCTTGGCAGGTTCTTTCAGAGGGTGGAATCGTTGTTTCTGTTTATCTGGGCTGCTTCCTCCCTGCTATATATATCCGTAACTTTTTACTTCATTTTATTCACCTTCCAGAAGACATTTCAGTTGGATTACTACAAGCCGCTCATCATACCTTTTGCAATAATCATCATGAGTGTCAGCTTCATTCCCTCGGATTTCACCGAAATCATCGGCTATGAGGTCAATCTGTTCAGAAACTGGGCCTGGATCGTGGCCTTTGTCATGCCCGTTCTGCTTCTGATTCTGGCTAGGCTGAGAAAGAAAAAGCCTGCCCGATAAAGAGCAGGCAAGCCGTGTAAAAATCCGGTGATAAATAATGGCGTAAGAGTTCAATTGTCAAGTGCGCGTTTCAGCGCAGGAATATCAAGAAGACGGATTGATGAAAGATGATAATCGATCAATCCTTCCTCCTTCATCCTGCCCAGTTCCCGTGACATGGAGGGTCTTGATACATTAAGAAAATCAGCCAGTTGATTGCGATTCATATTGAGAGTGAAGGTGGCGCGCCCTTCCCTTTGGTATTGATCAAGGAACAAGGCGCAGAGCTTACCCCGCATGCTTTTAATGGTCAGTATTTCAAGCTTCTTGTTCAGCATTATTGCACGGTTGGATACAAGTCTCAGCATGTTTTGGATGATGGCGCGATGCCATGAGCATAACCGCTGGCATTCGTTGATAATCCTGTCCCTGGGGATGAATAATGCGGCAGAATCCTCCACAGCCTGAACAGTGGCAGGCCAGGCCGAATGATCTGAAAAGGCAATCATTTCTCCGAACATATCCCCGGGTTCAATCATATGTATCACCATCCGGTTGCCGGATGGGGTCTCTTTGCTCACAGAAGCCTCGCCCTTAAGCAGGATGCCAATACCTGTAAATGGTTCTCCCGCAAGGGTTATCATATCATTCCTTTTGTAGTTCCTGACAATGGGGGTAAGGCATTTGAGCATGCCCTCTATATTATGGGATTCGATGCCCTCAAACAGAGCCGATTTACTAATCACATCCAGGTAGTTTCTCAGCAATTCTCCAATACCCCTTCTTATTAATCTTTTCCGGCAGGATTCACAGCATCATGGCAGAGAATGTTAAACATTACCTTCAATACCTTCTGCTGATTCGATTATACTCATTGGCATATCATCAAGTCAATGCAACTTCTGGCCACAAGTCGCCAATTGACTGCATCCCACCTCGAAGGCTAAGGATTTTGGAGATTGCCACGCTTCACTGCGTACCGCTCGTAATGACACTTCTTTGTGCAGCACAGCGACCGGGCTTTACGGAATTCCCGGATACATGTCACGCTGGCAATAACGATAAAGGATCCCGTAAAACAAGGGCGCATTGCGATAAGACGCCGAAACATCCTGTGAGAATAAGTATTCTCTACTTCTCATCTGAATCTTTGCTGCACTTACGGCAATATCCGAACATCTCCAGCTTGTGGCTGGTAATGCTAAAGCCAAACCGCTCTTCCAGTGCACTGGCATATTCATGGAAGGGGCATTCCGTGACGGGAATGATCTTTTTGCATTTGACACATACAAGATGATGCCTGTGTTCCTCCCGTTTTATCTCAAAGAGGCTTCTGTTGTTATCGGTAAAATCGGTCTTAGCTATAATATTCCTTTCGACCAGCACATCCAGAGCACGGTAAACCGTGGACATGCTTATGGAAATCCCCTTCCCCCTCAAAGTTAAATATAGGGTTTCAGCTGAGACAGGTTCCCTTGACGCCTCCATAACTTCCAGAATGGACTGCCTGTGGCTTGTATTTCGCAAGTTTTCTCTTTTCAGCATCTTACTGTAACGGTTTTTAACCCCCAAACCTATCACCTCTGTCCCATTGCAGAATAAACTCCACAGGCTATGCCCGCCGACGCCGCATAAAAAGCGTCGCAAGGAATGTAGCCGCCGTTATGAGTACTATGGTGGCACCTGAAGCCGTTTCGGTGTAGTAGGAGACTATAAGCCCTGAAACACCTGAAATAAGAGATATAGAAACAGCTATCATATGGTATTGTCTCTGATTACGGGCAACGTTTCGGGCAGCCGCAGCCGGAAGCACCAGGAATGAGTTGATAACCAAAAGTCCGATCCATGACATGGAAACGGTAACCAGAACAGCGATGGCCACGCTGAACAGGGTTTCCAGCCAGAATGTAGGCACACCCCTGCTCCTGGCAAGCACCTGATTTATGCTGGCAAAGAGTAATCTGTTGAAAAATAAGAGCCAGTAGAGAAGGACAACAACCAGAATGATAGCTATAACCGCAATTTCAGATGGAGTAATGCTCAATATGCTTCCCACAAGATAGGAGTTGAGCCGGGCAAAGCTCTTCCCCCCCGCAGTGGCAAGGAAGATTCCTGCCGCCACAGCACTGGAAGAAAAAACACCAATGATGGTATCACTGGACATCCTGGTTTTGTGATGGACCACCGATATCCCCACAGAAAACACAATGGAAAAAGCTATGGCCGACCACAGCGGCTGCAAAAAACCTGCCAGTCCCCCTATGACAATACCGGTGAAAGCGCCGTGCCCGAGAGCATCGGAAAAGAATGCCATCTGTCTGTTGACAATCATGGTACCCAGCATTCCGAAGATTGGCGCCAACAGCAGTACAGCCAGCAATGCATTTTTCATAAACAGCATCTTTCCGGGAACGGCCCACTCAAAGGGCAAGAGATCCACCAGGTTATACCAAAGTTCCATAGCCATCACCAAATCCCCATAAAAACCTTCTTGAAACTTTCACTTTTCATAACCTCCTGCGGCGTGCCATTTGCCAGCACCGTACCATTCAGAAGCACAAGCCTGTCTGCATGGCGCACTACCAGATCCAGATCATGGGAAACCATGATGATGGAGAGGTCATAGTTTTTCCTTATGTCTGAAAGCAGGTCATAAAACATTTCCAGCCCGTTTTGATCAATACCCGACACCGGCTCATCCAGAAGGAGCAGCTCAGGTACCGGATCCAGTGCCAGGGACAGCAATACCCTCTGAAGTTCGCCTCCGGAAAGGGCGCCCAACCTTTTATGCAGCAGATGATCGGCCTTTGCCCGGGAAAGGCATTCCCTGGCTTTTTCTTTAACCCTATCAGGAATATGAAGCCATACCGGGCTTCTGCTGCGGCAAACAGCATAAAGATCCAACACACTGGTTGGACTGGTGGGATCCAGATTCAGGTTCTGCGGAACATAACCTATTACCGGCCGTTCCTTTCTTATCCCGCTGCTGCGCATAAACTTCAGATGGCCGGTATGCCTGACCTCTCCCAGGATGGCTTTCAGCAGAGTACTTTTGCCCGCTCCATTGGGCCCTATGACGGCTGTGAACTCACCGCAATGAACATGGAGATTGATATCTTTAAGGATGGTGTCATTGCCTATCCTGACACCCAGATTCTCAATCCGGGTGCAGCAAAGACCACAGCTCTGTTCTCCACAGACACATTTCATACCCGTTAATTCATGGTTCATTTTAACGCCTCAATCAGAGTTTGAAGATTTCTTTCCATTATATCAACATAACTGTTGGGATCAGCATCCTTGGGGCCGGTTACCAGCGGATCCAAAAGGTACACCTTTGCCCCCGTTTCGGCTGCTATGGTCTCAGCTGCCCTGGCCGAGTATTGGGGCTCTGCAAATATTGCTTTAACGCCGAGAGAGTTAATGATTTCAATGGTCTCTCCCAGCTCAGCGCCGGTAGGTTCGGTACCGGGTTCACGCTCAATAACCGAAACAATATTCAGGCCAAATTCCTGTGCAAAGTAGGGAAATGCTTCATGGAAGGTCACGATATCCCGCGATCCTATATCCTTCAGGGCCTCATGCATCCTTTCCTTCTGTGCCGTAAGTTTACCCTTATATTCATCGGCATTACGCCTGTAGTCTTCCTCATGGGACGGATCTGCCCCTGCCAGAGCCTCTTTGATATTCTCAACCTGTTTGATGGCGTTTGATATGCTCACCCATACATGGGGGTTCTCCTCGCCAGTGGATTCATCAATTATCAGAGGTATATCCCTGGCTGCCTCAACAATGACCAGATCAGGATAGACAGCCTTGATCTCATCGATAAAGGTTTCCATTCCAGCACCGTTAATCACAAACAAATCGGCATTTTCCAGGGTCTTCATGTCGGCAGGACTGAGTTCATAATCATGTAGACAGCCCGATTGGGGTTCAGTCATATTGGTGACCCTTACACCCGGTATATCTCCGGCCACATTTATGGTCAGCACATAAATGGGATAAAAAGAGGTAACGATCGAAAAATCGTCTGCCATGTCTTCGGGTGCGACTCCGGGTTCATGGGAAGCACCACAGGCTGTAAACAGCATAAGACACAGGAACAGAACCAAAAAAGTCTTTGCGTGATTCAAAAAACTTCCTCCTTAACGGGATTGATTCGCATTTGCATGTAGTAATTGTACATCAGTATTTTTACACTTTCAACCATCAATATACTTTTTTAGGGTAATAACGGGACAAGCATGAAAAAAATCAGACCCCGGCAGCGTCTCTTAAAGAAGCCGCAAACCTGAGCCTGATTCTTTTTATGGTCTGTTTCAGACCATTGACATATCAGAGATTATGCTTCGTTATTGAGCTCTGACAGCATTTTCTCGATATCAAGACCATGAACCTGTGCCGCTTCTTCCAGCGTCTCGGCCTGGGACGCAGGGCAGCTCACGCAGCCCAGCCCCATACCCATCAGGATTCTGGCAGCATTGGGATTCTGATTGATGATTTCACCAATAGTCATATCCTTCGTAGCCTTCATGTACATACCTCCTTCATTCGAATCATTTACCAAACTCATGTAAGATTTCATTTATTCTGCTTTGGATGACCGGCACTCAGCCAGTATCCTAATCTGACAGGAGTCTCTTTTCCCCTGTCAGTTCCTGAATGGGTTTGATGTTCTGTGTAATCTCCATGACACCCAGGAACTCGCCCTCCGCATTTCTTACAGCGAAATACCGAATATAGGCTATGGTATCATCACCCATTCTTATCCAAAAGTCCTCGTGATCCTTTTTCCCGCTCTTCAGATCCTCTACGATTTTCTCAACAATATGCACGCTGGCCGGTGGATGACAGTTCTGTACATGCCTACCGATTATGGTTTTCGGTCTGGCAAAGATGCGCTCCTTACCCTGGGTGAAATAGCGCACCGTGTCATCCTTTCCCACAAAGGTAATATCCAGGGGAAGAGTGTTCAGCAAGGCATTGATTTCTTCATGGGTCATGACTCCTGCATCAAACCGGACTATATTCTCTTCCGGCTCTCCTTCCCTTTTGGCTTGCTCCTCCGGTTCCACACGGACAGGCTCCCATGCCGTATCCGGGTTAATCAGACAATATCCGATCTCACTGCTTTCTTCATAGATCTTCTGCCACTCATCCTCGGAAAGGGTATCCATAGCCATGGGGAACAGAATGTTTTCTTCTTTGAAAACCATTTCTTTAGTCTTGTATATGGCCTCATCGGCCTTTTCAAGCAAGGCCTCTTTTTCTCCCCCGTAGTTTTCCAGCATCCGTATGGTTTCCTTTATGGCCGAACGGATCTCATCGTCAACTCCCCACATGACCTTTGGAGGTGCGGTTATCCCATACTTCTCCAGATAGGGAAAGAGCAGGTTTTCCTTCCTTGAGTAGTGCTTGTCCACCTCAAGCAGCAGCTTGAAACCTTCCAAGAGTTCGCTTACGGTATCCTTATCATCGGTGGTCTTGAGTTTCTCCAAAAGTGGGGTCAGTCTTCCCTGGATCAAATTCTCGATTTCGCTATTCTCCTGTTTGAAGATCTGAATGGGATGCCCTGCCGCTTTGGTGGTTTCCGGCTCCTTATGAATATCCTCGATGGATCCCTTGAACACCGATGCGTGAACATCACATAGCTTTTGAATCTCAGCCACGGGCATGCCTTCCATGATGAGAGCCTGTTCCATCTCGGTTATCTCGTTGACTGAAACCCCCTTGATAAGCTCTTCAAACCTCGGTTTTACCTCCTCAACAGTCTTCCCGTCATGGAGTTCCCTGATAATCTCTTTTAGCACCTTCTGCCTGAATTCGCGGTTATTGATCATTTCACTCACTTAACATCACCCTCCGTATTGTTGGTGTTTTTTTTGCTTTTTATTAATAAACCCCGCCTTCATTCAAGCTTCAGGACAAATGGTTCATCTGTGCCCAAAAAGAACCGGCGTGAGAGCCGGTCAAAATCAGTGTGATGAGCCCTTGAGTTATTGCTCTCAGGCCGCCTACAGGAATAGAAGCAGTAGTACAACAGCCCACCATTCTTTACCGTGTCTGCGACACCTGGTGTGTCTGAAGCAGGGGTCGTGACATCGTTTACAGTGGCAAAAGCACTCTCGCCTACAGAAAAGCTCACGCTGTTTCCTACTTATTTCATCACACAATAACAGCACCTCTTTTATAACTTGTCCTAGTACATGCTATTCATGAAACCGAGAGAGTGTTCAATCGGTACAAGCAGTCATCTGTTTACTTGAAACGCTTAAGGCTCAGCGAATTTGTCACAACAGATACCGAACTGAAGGCCATGGCGCCTCCGGCAAGCATGGGGTTTAAAAGCCCCAGGGCGGCAAAGGGAATGCCAATAATATTGTAAATAAAGGCCCAGAACAGATTCTGTTTGATCTTGGTCATGGTCTTCCTGGAAAGCCTGATGGCATCGGGAATAGTCGCCAGATCTCCCCTCATGAGGGTAATGTCGGCGGCTTCGATAGCAACATCTGTTCCGTTGCCCATTGCCATACCGATATTGGCGGTGGCAAGGGCGGGCGCGTCATTAATGCCGTCTCCCACCATGGCAACTATCCTGCCTTCCTTTTTCAGTCTTTCCACTTCCTTAGCCTTGTTTTCCGGCAGAACCTCTGCCAGCACATGGTCAATTCCTGCCTGTTTAGCTATGGCACGCGCAGTCCTCTCATTGTCACCGGTAATCATATATACTTCAACACCCATTTGCATGAGCGTATCTATGGCTTTTTCTGAACTTTCCTTCAGTGTATCGGCTACTGCGATGACACCCTCCACCCGGCCATTGGAAGACAGGATCATGGCTGTTTTTCCCTGATCCTCAAGCCCCGAAACAATATCTTCAATACCACTCACATCCAGCCCAAGGCTGGCCATGAGTTTCCGTGTCCCTACATGGATCTCCCTGTCCCCAACCCGTGCTCTGACACCCATACCGGTTATGGATTCAAAGCTGTCGGGATCCTCGATGGGTTCCAGTTCTTGCTTGCCACGATCGTAGATTGCTACCCCCAGAGGATGCTCCGACCGTTTTTCGGCTATTGCCGCCAACCTAAGGAGATCCTGCCTGGATCCCCCTGCCAGGGGAATTATATCGGTCACTTCAGGAGTCCCCTTGGTGATGGTTCCCGTTTTGTCCAGTACAACGGTGTTTATCTTGTAAGCTGTCTCAAGATGCTCGCCGCCTTTTATCAGAATCCCTTTTTCTGCACCCTTACCGGTACCCACCATGATAGCCGTTGGGGTTGCAAGACCTAAGGCGCAGGGGCATGCGATTACAAGAACCGATACTGCGCTGATCAGCGCTCTTCCAGTATCTCCGGTCACTATCATCCATATTACGAAGGTTAGAATTGCTATTCCTATGACAACGGGAACAAAAACCCCCGACACCTTGTCTGCCATCTTCTGGATAGGCGCCTTGGATCCCTGGGCTTCTTCCACCATCCGGATGATCTGGGACAGGGCAGTGTCCTTGCCTATTCTGGTAGCCTTGAATGTAAAGGAACCAAACTTGTTGATGGTGGCACCTATTACAGTGTCCCCTGCCTTCTTTTCAACGGGAAGGCTCTCACCGGTAAGCATGGATTCGTCAATAGCACTGGTCCCTTCTATGATTTTGCCATCCACCGGCACCTTCTCTCCCGGTCTCACCACTATGATATCCCCGACTAGAACCTCTTCAATGGGAATATCCTCTTCACGACCATCCCGTATAACCCTGGCAGTTTTGGCCTGAAGCCCCATGAGCTTTCGAATGGCTTCGGAGGTTTTGCCCTTAGCCACAACCTCCAGGTATTTACCCAGCAGAATCAGGGTGATGATCACAGCCGATGCCTCAAAATAAAGGTCGTGCATCATACCCGGTTCAACTTTCTGGAAGAATGCGTTGTAAAGGCTGAAGAAATAGGCCGCAGAGGTACCCATGGCTATGAGTACGTCCATATTGGCGCTTTTAGACTTCAGAGACAGCCAGGCATGCTTGTAGAAGCGGAAACCTATGATGAACTGAACAGGGGTTGCCAGGGCTAACTGGAACCAGGGATTATGAAGGAAGATCACTATGGGACCGCCAAGTCCCGAAATCCATAGAATCATTCCAAGCAGCAGGGGCGCGGTCAGAACCGCCGATATGATCAGGGTAGTCCTGAGGCTTTTTAGCTCCCTCTCCCGAAGTTCCCTTTCCCTGTCGGTCACATCCTCCGCCAGCCTGGCTTGATAACCCAGTGATTCGACGGCACCAATCAAGTCAGAAGGCTTGATCCTGCTGGGTTCATATTGGATGGATGCCTTTTCGGTTGCCAGGTTTACACTTGCCTGAACAACCCCGTCCATCCCGGACAGCTTCTTTTCAACCCTTGCCGAGCAGGATGCACAGGTCATTCCCTCAATTCTGAGGCTGACAGTGCTGTCTGAAATTTTCTCCTCTTTCAGAGCCTTATACCCCAATCCGATAATTATCTGTTCTATGCGGGCATCATCGAGAAGACTGTCATCATATGTTATAACAGCCTTTTCTACAGCCAGGTTGACATTGGCCGACTGAACACCTTCAAGTCTGTTCAGGTTTTTTTCAATTCTTGATGCGCAAGCTGCGCATGTCATTCCAATTACACGCCAGGTCTCTTTTCTGATCATATTTCATCCCCTTTCACCACTTGTGTGTATTCTTGCACAATCTATATCCACAAACTCTTAATTTTCCCTACACTCAGAGCTTAAATAAACTCGCCCACTCATATCTTTTCCCAGAATGGCATCCTGGGAATCACAGGACAGATCAATAATCCCACGATACTTCAGAACCTTTTTGATTATTCTAGCATGAAGCCAATATTATTTCTGTAACTTTGGTTACAAAAATCTGACACTTTAATAGTAATGTGCGAATAAGGCATTGATTATCAACCAAAGATAATAAAAAAGGAGGGTTAAACCATGCATACCATGTGGAAAGGCTCGGTCAGCTTCGGCCTGGTCAACATACCGGTTAAGATGTTTGCAGCCACCGAAGATAAGGATATTCGATTTAGAACCCTGCACAGGAAATGCCGGACTCCCATAAAGCAGGAGCGGGTCTGCCCTGCCTGCAACGAAAAGATAGGTCCTGATGATTTGGTTCGGGGCTTCGAGTTTGAGCCGGGAAGATTTGTTCTCATCGACGAGGAGGACTTGGAAGCCATCAAACCCGCTACCGCAAAAACAGCCGAAATTCTGGATTTTGTGGATTTGCGTGAGATAGATCCCATCTATTTTGACAAATCCTATTATCTCGCCCCCCAGGATAACAGCGGTGGTAAAGCCTATAGCCTGTTATGCCAGGCCATGAAAAAGACAGGAAGAATTGCGGTGGCCAGGATCACCATCAGGAATAAACAATCCCTGGCCGTCATCCGGGTACTCGGGAACATTCTCATCCTGGAGACCATTTTCTACCCCGATGAGGTACGGTCTGTCAACCTTGTTCCGGGCATCCCGGAAGAAGTAAAGATTGAGGAGCGGGAACTTGACATGGCCGAGCAGCTGATAGAAAACCTGACCGCAGAATTCAAGCCTGAGAAATACAGGGATGAGTATCGGGAGGATCTTCTGGAGCTTATCCGGAAGAAAGCCGAAGGCCAGGAAATCGTCACTGCTCCGGAAGCACCCCAGCGCAATGTGGTGGATCTCATGGCAGCCCTCCAGGCCAGCCTGCAGCAAACCCAGGAAATGAGGAGACAGGGTAAAACACCCCCGGGCAAGCAGCGCACAAAAAAGAGCAAGAAGCAGCCGGCAGAGGTAGGGTGAACCATGGAATGGATCGATCCTATGGAACCCATCTTAAGACCCGATGTGATCGCAGGAAACCAATGGATACATCAGGTAAAATGGGATGGCATAAGAGGCCTCTGTCGTGTGGAAAACGGAAAGCTCAGGATTTTTACCCGGAATAAACGTGACCGCACAGACTTTTATCCCGAGTTGGATGAGATAACAGAGAAGCTTCAGGCAAAAAGTGCCTGGCTGGACGGTGAAATTGTCGTGTTCGACCAAAACCAAAAACCGTCCTTTTATCATGTGCTTACCCGGGAGAGGGTGGGTGATCCATCCAGAGCATCCCTTTATTCAAAGCAGAGCCCCGCACGGTATATCGTATTTGATATCATGAGCCTTGACGGAAAGGATCTGAGAGCACACCCATTAAGGCAAAGAAAAGCCATCCTGGAAGAAAAGCTTGCCCCGGGCCGGAATGTGGCGGTAACCCATGATTTTTCCGATGGGGATGCACTTTTAAACCTTATGAAGCAAAAAGGCTGGGAAGGAATTGTTTCAAAACGAGCCGACAGCCCATATATTGGCGGCAAAAGGCACAAAGACTGGTACAAGACAAAATTGCATAAAAAGCTCCTTTCAGCTGTTTGCGGCCTGTCCATGAAAGGTGGTGTCCCTGTTTCCCTCCTTTTGGGTATCAAGCCCCATGGAGAATGGCTCTATATAGGCAAGGCCTCCCTGGGACTTACCCGGGAACACTTCCGCCTCCTTCAGGAAAACATGGAGTTTTTGATATCTGAATCGCCGCCCTTCCCTGTTACCTCAGGCGCAGGAGACATGGTATGGTTTAAACCCATACTCACATGTTGGGTCAGTTTCCTGGAGTGGACCAACGATGGCAGCCTGAGGCACCCCAAAATTCTGGCATTCAGTAAAAGCAGCCCCGATGAAGCCGACGGAACAGAGTATATTGAGTAGGATGTGGGAAGTAAGAAGTGGGATGTGAGAGTGGAAGAAGGGCTTCGAGGTCGGAGATTGCCACGCTAGCATTACAGGCCGCGTTCGGTAAGGGATCCCGTAAAACAAGGGCGCATTGCGATAAGGCGCCGAAACATCCTGTGAGAATGGGATAAGGTCGGCTGTTGTTTGATCGGAGCGAGTTCAGCCGACCCTCATTCGAACAGTTGATGTTTCGCAGACGTGCAGCACAGCGACCGGGCTTTACGGGATCCCGTTCCGCTCGCAATGACATACTATTGGAGGGTGGTTTTATTATGTCCGATGCAGAAATAATCACAGTTGAAGGGAAAAGGATGAAATTCTCCAATCCCGAAAAACTCCTTTGGCCTGAGGCAGGCATCAGAAAGATCGACTATCTGGCCAGGATGATTGAGCTGGCTCCATACATTCTTCCCCACTCCAGGGACAGGCTCCTCACTACCATCAGATACCCCCATGGAGCCGGAGGCGAATCCTTTTTCCAAAAGAACGCCCCCGAATATACTCCCGAATGGGTGAAAACCCATACCTGGAATAATGTTTCCTATATTCTGCTGGATTCCCTGCCCACCCTGGCCTGGCTTGTAAACCTGGCGGCAATGGAATTCCATACCTCATTCAATACCTGGCAGCGGGAGAACCACCCAACCTCCATAGTCTTTGATCTGGATCCCTCCGAAGGCCAGCGATTCGAAGATGCGGCCGAGGTTGCCCTGCTGGTGAAGGAAACCCTGGATTCACTTTCAATAATAAGTTATGTAAAGACCTCCGGTGCCACCGGCCTTCAGATCTATATCCCGGTTGGAGGTCGCTACGACTACGACAAGGCACGTAGAATCAATGAGTTCTTTGGCAGATATTTCAGCCAGAAATACCCCGGGAAGATCACCATTGAGCGCAAGATTGAGAAAAGAGGATCAAAGCTCTACTTTGATTACCTTCAAATGTGGCAGGGAAAGACCATAGCTATGGTGTATACGCCTAGGGCAACAGATCACGCAAGCATTTCCATGCCCATCCAGTGGGACGAACTGGAAAAAGGCGTTCACCCGGAAGATTTCACGCTGAACAACGCACTGGAAAGACTAAAGAAGAAGGGCGACCTGTTCGCCCCTCTTCTTGAGAATTTGGTCCAGGAAAGCCTGGACAGTCTATTGGCATATGCGAGGATGTCTTGAGAAAACTGGGGGAGTTTCTGCTTCCATCTTCGCATGAATGCATCCTTAAACAACCTGATCCTGTTTTGAAACTATATCATCAACAACCGCCATGTTCACGGCATTGACAAAAGCCAGGGCACTTGCCTTGAGGATATCGGTGTCTACAGCTTTAGAGGTATATACCTTGCCGCTTCCGTTCTTCACCTTGATGCTGACCCTGCCCAGGGCTTCTTTGCCTCTGGAAACACTGTTAAGCTTGTATTCAAGGAGTCGCAGGTGAACGCCCGTCGCTTCCCGGATAGCCGTGTAAAGCGCATCAACGGCGCCATCTCCCATATTGCTGCTGGCAAGTATCTCATCGCCCTTTTTGATCTTAACGCTGGCAGAGGGGAAGTTGTTGTTGATGATTACCTGCATATCCGCAAGCTCATAAAGTTTATCCACCGCGGAACCATTGAAATGATCCCTTCTCACTGTACTCTGAACGATATGGTACAGGTCGTGGTTATAGACCTCCTTCTTGGCATCGGCCAGCTCAAGGAACCTTGCAAATATCTGCTCGAATTCCTCAGGTGTATAGTTGGTGAACCCAACCTGTGCCAGGGCATTCTTGACGGCATGACGGCCTGATCTTGCGGTAAGGATGATTTCCATATCTTCCACACCCACATCCTCAGGATGGATAACCTCATATGCATCCCTGGACTTGAGCAGTCCGTCCTGATGAATTCCTGATGAATGAGCAAAGGCATTATCTCCCGTTATAGCCTTGTTAACCTGCACATCAAGACCCATCAAAGCACTGACAAGGCGTGATGTCTTCTTGATCTCGGTGGTCACAATACCAGTGGTGGCCTGATAGTAATCCTTCCTCAGGAAGAGTCCCATAACCACCTCTTCAAGGGCTGCATTACCCGCCCTCTCCCCTATTCCGTTAATGGTACATTCCACTTTGTCGGCACCGTTCTTTATGGCGGCAAGGGTATTGGCTGTAGCAAGGCCTGTATCGTTATGGCAGTGAACACTTAAAAGAACATCTGGATTAAGGTTTTTAAGCCGCTCATTGATCCTTCTCACCAGTTCGCCAAATTCCTCGGGGACGGCGTAGCCAACAGTATCCGGTATGTTGATCATGGTAGCCCCTGCTTTCACAACGGCCTCAATGGTTTCCCAGAGATAATCGAAATCCGATCTGGAAGCGTCTTCGGTGGAGTACTGAACATTGGGGCACAGTGTCTTGGCATATTTTACGGCCTCCACACCCTGCTCCAGGATCTGCTCTCTGGTCTTTCTCAGTTTTTTCTCCACATGCACATCGGATGTACCGAGGACTATGTGGATCAAGGGCTTCTGCGCATGCTTCACGCTGTGGTAAACTGCGTCGATATCGCTTTTTACAGCCCTGGCCAGGGCGGTGATCATCACTTTGTCGCCTATCTTTTTGGCAATCTCCTCCACCGCCTTGAAGTCGCCGGCCGACGAAGCCGGGAACCCGGCCTCTATGATATCCACATTAAGGTTCTTAAGCTGGGCTGCAATCTCCAGCTTCTCATACAGGTTCAGTTTTGCGCCGGGGACCTGTTCCCCATCTCTTAAGGTTGTATCCAGTACTAAAATCTTTCTCATGGTTATGATCTACCTCCGTTTCCATATGTTGTTAGCACTTATCTGCGCAGATAAATACGTAAATCGTCATGACATTAAAGAAAAATCAAAAAACCCCGTCTCCGAAAACAGAGACGAGGTTATAACCCGCGGTACCACTCTTATTGATTCAAATGAATCCACTCTTTCGATGGCCAGCACCATCTATCCCTTTAACGGTGGAAATCCGTCTTACCCTACATTATCAGGCAGAAGCTCATGGACGAGTTCAATGAATCTGAAAATACCGTTTCGCACCATACACGGCTCTCTGAGAAATTCACAATTCATCTACTGGTTCCAATCATAGCCTTTGAACTATTACGAATCATGAAATTTGCATATATTTTATAACGGTACACGCACGTTGTCAAGCACTTTTTTCAACTCATAGCAAATACCTTTGTATCCCGCTTCAGAAGCCGGTTCAGGCTT
>LFRM01052123.1_pt1 | contig 18649 bp, 18 predicted proteins | sample 618341 | NCBI WGS metagenome assembly LFRM01 (sample SAMN03654438, study PRJNA283298) | anaerobic digester metagenome | isolation source: pool of bioreactors CSTR01a, CSTR02a, and CSTR03a thermophilic anaerobic... | place: Denmark: Kgs. Lyngby | collected 2014-05-21 | reverse complement strand
CGATTAAGAGCGGCTGATCCCCTTCTCTTAACCCTAAACCACTGGCTTCCGTAGCTGCAAAGGAGCGGAAGGTCGTGCGTTTGTAATACCCTTCTTGGGTCAGTACAACGAATACTTCCTCATCCGGAATAAGGACTTCCGTTTCGATTTTAATCTCTTCGATTTCTGCTTCCAGGCTGGATAAGCGTGGTGTTGCGTATTTCTTCTTAATTGCCATCAGTTCGTTCTTCATGACCATGCGTAACGTCATGTCATTGTTTAAGATACTGTTGTAAGAGGCCACTTGTTCATTCAAATCAAGTTTTTCATTTTGCAAGGAAACGATGTCTGTATTCGTCAAGCGATACAATTGTAAAGATACAATCGCTTCGGCTTGCGTTTCAGAAAACTGGTATGTTGCCATTAAATTATTTTTGGCATCTTTCTTGTCCGAACTATTCCGTATTAACGCAATAACTTCATCCAAAATTGATACTACCCGAATTAAAGCATCCACAATATGCAAGCGCGCCTCTGCTTTACGCAGATTAAAACGCGTGCGGCGGATGATGACTTCTTGTTGGAAGGTAATATAGGCACTGAGGATTTGTGCCAATCCAACTTGTTGTGGTCTTAATTCGTCTATCGCAATCATGTTAAAGTGATAGTTGACTTGTAAATCGGTATTTTTGAACAAATAGTTCAAAATACCTTCTGCATTGGCGTCTTTCTTAAGCTCTACCACAATTTGAAGTCCTTCGCGGTCTGTTTCATCCCGCACCTCGGAAATGCCCTCTATCTTACGATTTAGACGTATCTCATCCATACGCTTCACAAGCAAAGCCTTGTTTACTTCATAAGGAATCTCGTTAATAATGATTTGCTGTTTCCCACCGCGCAATGATTCAATCTTGGTAACAGAACGAACAACCACTTTACCGCGTCCTGTTTTATAGGCGCTCTCCAGTCCGGCTTTCCCTTGGATAATCCCACCTGTCGGAAAGTCAGGTCCTTTGACATATTTCATCAACTGCTTGATTGTTGCTTCAGGGTTATCAATTAAATGAACCGTTGCATCAATCACCTCACCCAAGTTATGCGGAGGAATATCCGTTGCATAACCGGCTGAAATACCTGTCGTTCCGTTTACTAAAAGGTTTGGATAACGTGCAGGCAATACCATTGGTTCTTCATCTGTATCATCGAAGTTTAGGATAAAGTCAACAGTATCACTATCGATATCACCCACGAGTTCCGAAGAAATCTTAGCAAGACGTGCTTCTGTATACCGCATCGCCGCTGCCGGATCTCCATCCATACTCCCGTTATTCCCGTGCATTTCAATAAGCGGTTCACGCATTTTCCACTCTTGACTCAAGCGGACCATCGCCTCGTAAACACTTGAATCCCCGTGTGGGTGATAGTTCCCGATTACGTTACCAACTGTTTTAGCTGATTTACGAAATTGTTTTTCTGATGTGTTTCCGCTGACATACATCGCATATAAGATACGACGCTGAACAGGTTTCAACCCGTCTCGAATGTCAGGAAGTGCTCGGTCTTGGATAATATATTTAGAGTAACGACCAAAACGGTCACCCATAATATCTTCCATCATGATTTCTTTAATATCTTGCTCGAAGGCCATTAAATCTCCTCGCTTTCAAAGTTCAATGTCAATTGAGCGGCATCGTCATTTGTTGTATTCGTCTGCTCTAATGCTGCGTGTTCTTCTTGCTTATGTTTCTTCATTTGATCAGAAGCAGTTCCGTCAGATTCTTCCAGAATACTCTTATCATCTTCAAGTGAAAATTGGACGTTATTCTCAATCCATTTACGACGCGGCTCCACCTTATTACCCATTAATGTTGTCACACGGCGTTCCAGAGTCGCTTTGTCATCAATAACAACTCGAATAAGAGTACGTGTTTCAGGATTCATAGTTGTATCCCATAGTTGATCGGCGTTCATTTCCCCCAACCCTTTGTAACGTTGAAGAATATAGCCTTTTCCAATCTTTTTAACGGCACCTTCGAGTTCTTTTTCTGTCCAGGCGTATTCAATGATTTCTTTTTTACCTGATTTCTTCGAAACTTTGTAAAGAGGCGGTTGGGCTAAATAGATTTTCCCTTCCTCTAATAAAGGTTTCATGTAACGGTAAAAGAATGTTAATAAGAGCGTTTGGATGTGAGCACCGTCTGTATCCGCATCGGTCATGATAATAACTTTATCGTAACTACTATCTTTTACGTCGAAATCGGGTCCAACCCCCGCACCGACCGTGTGGATAATGGTGCTAATCTCTTCGTTTTTCAAGATATCTTGCATGTTCGCACGTTCGGTATTAATAACCTTTCCACGTAATGGCAAGATGGCTTGGAACTTCCGGTCGCGACCTTGTTTAGCAGAACCTCCGGCAGAGTCACCCTCGACCAAGAATAATTCGTTCTTGCTGGCATTTTTCCCTTGCGCTGGCGTCAATTTACCCGAAAGTAATAATTCACCTTTTCGCTTCTTACCGTTCCGCGACATTTCACGCGCTTTTCGAGCCGCATCACGTGCTTCGCGTGCTTTAAGGGATTTACGTACCAACATTTGACCAACTTCACCATTTTCGAGTAAATAGATACTCAAATGCTCGTTAATCAAATTATCAACGATTGCACGTGCTTGGGGTGTTCCCAATTTTTCTTTCGTTTGTCCTTCAAATTGCAAAATGCTTTCAGGCACCCGCAAGGATAGAACAGCAGTCAGACCTTCACGCACATCGCTACCTTCTAAATTCTTATCTTTTTCTTTCAGGAGACCGACTTTACGGGCATATTCATTAAATGCCTTTGTCATACCTGTTTTGGCACCGACTTCATGTGTTCCTCCGTCTTTCGTCCGCACGTTATTGACAAAGGACAAAATTGTTTCGGAATAGCCATCGTTATACTGAAATGCAAATTCCACTTCGATTTCTTCAACTGTTGCTGAAAAAGCAGCAACGGGATTCAAAGTGTCTTTTTCTTCATTCAAGTAACCAACAAATTCTTTAATGCCTTCTTCATACTTAAAGGTATCACTCTTGTCGTTACGTTCATCGATAATAGTAATCTTTAGACCTTTAAGCAGGAATGCTGATTCACGCATACGCTCAGCAAGTGTATCGTAATTTAAATGAGCACTGCCAAATATTTTTGGATCCGGCAGGAAATGAATTGAAGAGCCGTTGGGTTTATTGACCTTGGCTTGTTTTTTCATTTTACCTTTGGGCTTCCCACCATCTACAAATGAAACGGAGTAAAGCGTTTTATCCCGCACGACACTGACTTCCAAGAATTCAGATAACGCGTTTACCACGCTGGCACCAACCCCGTGCAAGCCTCCCGACGTTTTATAACCGCCTTCTTGCCCGAACTTACCTCCGGCATGCAAGACTGTAAAAATAACTTGAATCGTCGGAACACCACTTTGGTGCATCCCGGTTGGCATACCACGGCCGTTATCCGTAACCGTGACGCTTTGATCTTTATGTAGTTTGATTACTATCTCATCAGCGAAACCAGATAAAGCTTCGTCGACGGCGTTGTCTACAATTTCATAAACCATATGGTGTAGACCACGACTATCTGTAGACCCGATATACATACCTGGTCTTTTTCTAACCGCTTCAAGGCCTTCCAGCACTTGAATAGCGTCATCATTGTATTGATTCTTTTTTGTTTCTACCATCGTTAAACTCCTTTTTCGTACGGAATTCGAACATCCATTCTATCATAATACTTGATATTTTAAACATTGTAAAAGAATTTTGGAAAAATTAATACTTAAGAATGTTATTGTAGCAAGGTTTTACTAAAATCGTGATAGGAAATACGAGGGTTTAGTGGTAAACTAGCTACGAAGTATTTATATGATTATTAGGAGTGACATTTTTGAGTACGATATTAGCGATACTTTTAGCATATTTATTAGGATCCATCCCATCTGGCGTATGGATTGGGAAATATTTCTATAAAACAGATATCCGTGAATACGGTAGCGGAAATATGGGAACGACGAACACTTTTCGTGTCTTAGGAACGAAAGCAGGCGTTATCGTGTTAATCATGGATATCTTAAAAGGCTCTATTGCAACATTGCTGCCTATATGGTTGGGAGCACCTATTCATCCTTTATTTACCGGAGTATTGGCTGCGCTTGGACATACATTGCCTATTTTCGCCGGTTTTAGAGGCGGAAAAGCAGTTGCGACCAGTGCCGGTATTATCTTAGCATATAATCCCTTGTACTTTACACTTGCGATTACGTGTTTCTTAATTTATTTGTATTTTTCCAGCATGGTGAGTTTTTCAAGCATTACGGCTTGCCTGAGTGCTGTTGTTATCTCCTTGTTTATAGGTGATTTTTGGTTAACAATCGTGACCATCGCTTTGACCACTTATATCATTATCCGTCATCGTGAAAATATCGGACGGATCCGTGCAGGTACAGAAAGTATGGTCCCTTTCGGTCTGCGCTACAAACGTAAAAATAAAGAATAAGCTGCTTGTTTAAGCAAAGTAAAAAAAGTAAGGTTGGGGAAAAAATCCCGACCTTACTTTTTTTCACTTTATATCCAGCTTGTCTTTCATTTGATTCAGGAGAATATCGGAGCGGACTTTAATATACGTCCCCTTCATTCCTAAAGATTTCGACTCTAGAATTCGAGCCGACTCTAATTTTCTTAATGCATTCACAATCACAGAGCGTGTAATACCTTTCGCTGCTGATATTTGTGACGCATTAATACGTGTTTCTAATCCCTCAACCTGCGAGAAGATTTCTGTAATCGCTTCGGTCTCACTGTAGGAGAGAGATTGCAAAGCGATTGTCACAGCCGTTTCTGCACGTGTCGCCAACTCTGTCTGAAGGTTCATTAAATGCAACACTTCTACACCGATTACCGTCGCACTGTGTTCGGCCAAGATTAAATCCCCGCTGTCAAACGGACGGTTTAACCGGGCGAAAATTAAGCTGCCCAAACGATTTCCAGCTGCAAAGATAGGTGTTACGGTCGTTAAGCCGGTGACGAAAATATCACGCGTCTCGACCGGAAAAACACTTAAATCGGATTCGATGCCAATATTAGCTGTTGTCTGTTTGATTTTATTAATTTCGTTAGTATAGACAAAAGGAAATTTCTTATCAGCCAGCATCTGTTTCACCCGGGCATTATTAATATCAATGGCTTCGCTGAACCCTAGCAACTTGCCGTCTTTATCAATCAAATAGGTATTCGCGCCTAGGATTGCTGCCAAACGTTCAATCATATCCAGAAAAGGTAGATCACTCATCTTTTCCCGGTTGATAAATCCTTCTTCTTTTTGCAGCATCTGATTTATTGTTCGTAAGCGTTCTAAAATTTCATCCATGTACCATCAACCTCACAGAATATAACGTCTTAAATCTTGATCCTCAACAATATGTGCGATTTTCTCATCGACATAATTCGCTGTGATTGTAATTTCTTGTCCTGGCATGTCTGGTGACTCAAACAATAAATCTTCCAGTAACTTCTCTAAAATCGTATGCAGACGGCGCGCACCAATGTTATCGGTCTCTTCGTTTACTCGAGCTGCAATTGCCGCCAAGCGTTCAATCGCTTCTTTAGTGAAGATGACTTTTACATCCTCTGTCTCCAGAAGAGCACGGTATTGTTTAATTAAAGCATTATTTGGTTCCGTCAAAATGCGGATAAAGTCTGCTTCCGTCAAATCATCTAGCTCGACTCTAATCGGGAAACGCCCTTGTAACTCGGGAATCAAGTCACTTGGCTTGGCAACGTGGAAGGCACCTGATGCAATAAAAAGAATGTGATCCGTTTGGATATTTCCATACTTCGTTGATACTTGAGAGCCCTCAACAATCGGTAGGATATCACGTTGGACACCCTCACGGGATACTTGTCCGCCTTGGTCCGATTTGGATGTGATTTTATCAATCTCATCGATAAAGATAATGCCGTTTTCTTCAGCCATTTTCAATGCTTCCGTTGAAAGGTCATTTTTGTCAATCAATTTATCGGTTTCTTCATCCGTCAAAACCTTGATGGCATCTTTCACTTTCAATGTTCTTTTCGTTTTCTTCTTCGGTGTCATGGAATCCAATGCAGATTGCAACATCATCATTTGATCGTTGTTCCCCATTGCTCCTAGCGGGCTGCTATTTTTTTCCACGACTTTAATCGTTACTTCGCGATTATCCAGAACACCTTTTTTCAATTGCTCCACAATTTCACGGCGTTGTGAAGCTACTTCTGCGGTTACTTCTTCTGTTTCTTCCTCTTCTGGCATCATATCCGCTGGTAAGCCAAACTGTTGGAACATGCTTTGCATCGGATTTTGATTGTTTGCTTTTTTCTTGATGACACCTGGTTTTAGTACTTGCGCAATCCGTTCGAGTGCTTTTGCATACGCTTGGCTGTATACATCACTGCGCTTCTCCTTTTCAACTAAGGAAATGGCATGTTCGACTAAATCACGTACCATAGATTCAACATCTCGGCCGACGTACCCGACCTCCGTAAATTTGGTTGCTTCTACTTTGACAAAAGGCGCATGGACTAAACCAGCCAAACGACGGGCAATTTCCGTTTTACCTACACCTGTCGGTCCAATCATCAGAATATTCTTCGGTGTGACTTCTTTCTGCATATCTTCCGGTAATTGCATCCGACGATAACGGTTGCGTAATGCAACGGCAACGGATTTCTTGGCATCATTTTGACCAATAATATATTTATCAAGTTCAGCGACCACCTGACGTGGGGTCTGATTTATTTTCATATTCATTCCATCTGCTCCTTCTTAAACAAATTCCTCAACCATGATGGCATCATTCGTATACACACAGATTTCTGACGCGATTTTTAGACTTTGGTAAGCCATATCACGTGCAGACAAATCCGTTTTATTTCGTTTTAGTGCACGAGCAGCAGCCAAGGCGAAATTCCCGCCTGAGCCAATTGTTAAGATTCCATCATCCGGTTCAATGACTTCGCCACTCCCTGAGACTAAAAACATCTGGTCTTTATCCATAACAATTAACAATGCTTCAAGTTTCTGCATTGCACGGTCACCGCGCCATTCTCTGGCAACTTCAATAGAAGCACGCAGTAAGTTCCCTTTATATTGATTTAACTTCTCTTCGAATTTATCTTCCAATGTAAAAGCATCTGCAACACCACCCGCAAAACCAACAATGACTTGATCATTGTATATGCGTCTAATTTTTTTGGCAGAGCCTTTCATAATAACGGATTCTCCTAATGTTACTTGACCGTCTCCAGCCATTGCTGATTTCCCGTTATGTTGAATCGCACATATTGTTGTCATAATAAATCTCCTTTATCTCATTCGTTTAAGTTTCATTTGATTTTCGCTTCGCACGTGGATGAAAGGCTTGATAGTTTCTCTGTAAGGCATCTTTCGTCACATGAGTATAGATTTGGGTCGATGATAGGCTGGCATGTCCTAAAAGCTCTTGAACGGTCCGTAAATCGGCACCTTCATTTAACATATCCGTTGCAAAGGTATGTCTGAGCATGTGTGGATGCAAAGTTCCTGTTTGTCCTGATTTTTTCATGACTTGCTTTAATACATATTCAATTCCACCAGATGTAATCGGCTCACCCAACCGATTCACGAACAGATAATCATGTTGTTGGTTGTATTTGGTCATGAGTGGAAGACGACTTTTTTCGAGGTACATTTCAATTGCTTCTAAGGCAAAATGACCAAAGGGAACATAGCGCTCTTTATTTCCTTTACCAAAAATTAAAATCACACCCAATGCCATATCGATATCGGACATTTGAATATTTCTGCATTCACTGACACGTATCCCCGTTGCATACAAAACTTCAAGTAAAGCGACATTTCGGTAATCCAACGGTTCATCCCCGCGTGCGGAATCAAATATCTTATCCAGTTCGTCCTGGTAAAGATATTTCGGCAAGCGAAGGGTGCGGTTTTTATAGGAAATACTCGCGACGGGGTTTTCCGTCACCTTATTTTCCCGTAATAAAAAACTATAAAAACCTCTTAGACTGGATAACATGCGTGAGATACTGTTCCGACTCATTTGCTCCTCATCCAGAAAGCTCAAATACAATCGCACATCAATCAACGCGACGCTCTTAAAATCCCCTTCTCCAGTCTGCTTTAAATAACCTTCGAACTTTCTCAAGTCCTGAAGGTAAGCTTTAACCGTCTCATCGGAATAACGTCTCTCTATCGCTAAATAATGTACAAATAATTCTAATAAAGCATCGTTATCTTTCACAGGTATCTCTCCAATCCTTACACTAAAATAGCACATGGACAGCTTTAGTTCAATTATAGAAACCGAACATCAGCCATTTTGATACCGTTTTCCATCTTTTTAACAAAAAATTAGAAAGTTCACCCACCGGAACGATACAAAATAAACGGGCTAGGAAATAGCTCCCGGCCCGTTCACATTGATTATTTTTGAACTTCTTCTTCGTAATCACAGCTGCTACATTTCACTTGCTGCCCACCACGAACTTTTTTCTGTACCAAATATTTCTCACATTTCGGACAATCACGGCCAATCGGTTTATCCCACGACACGAATTCGCAGTCCGGATAACGTTCACACCCAAAGAAAATTCTATTTTTCTTGGATTTTCGTTCGATTACTTCCCCTTCTTTACAAAGCGGACATTTAACGTTAATTTTCTTAACAATTGCTTTCGTATTGCGGCAATCAGGGAAATTACTACATGCATAAAACTTCCCAAATTTACCAATCTTAATAACCATTGGATTGCCACATAACTCACAGTCAAATCCAGCTGGTTCATCTTTAATTTCGATTTTTTCCATCTCAGCTTCGGCAATGCTTAGATGTTTTTCAAACGGGCGATAGAAGGCATCGATAACTTTTACCCACTCCAACTTACCTTCTTCAATGGCATCCAAATCTTTTTCCATTTCAGCAGTAAAGGACACGTCAACAATACGTGGGAAATAGGTATCAACTAAACCATGCACGATTGTTCCCAGTTCTGTTGGCTCAAACCGTTTCGCTACCAACTTAACATAGTAACGGCGTTGGATTGTTTCGATGGTTGGCGAATACGTAGAAGGTCTTCCTACACCATTTTCTTCCAGAGCTTTAATGAGTGTCGCTTCAGAATAGCGTGCCGGCGGTTGTGTAAAATGCTGATTCGGAATAATATCTTTCGAATAAACCGTATCACCGACTACTAAGTCCGGAAGCATATTATCTTTTGATTTATTATCTTGATAGACTTTTCTAAAACCAGCAAAGTTTTCTTTTGATCCGTTTGCTCGGAAGATTAGGTCTTGGTTCGCCAAATTTACACGCATTGTGTCAAAAATTGCCGGCTGCATTTGGCTAGCTACAAAACGTGACCAAATCAATTGGTATAATTTGAATTGATCTTTCGTTAAGTATTGTTCGATATCAACAGGTTTACGCAAGACGCTTGAAGGACGAATTGCCTCATGCGCATCTTGCGATCCTTCAGCCGCTTTTTTAACTGGTGCTTTAGTACGTGCGTATTCTTTGCCGTACTCATCCAAGATGAACGCATACGTCTCTGAAACAGCCGAATCTGCTACACGAGTGGAATCCGTACGCATATAAGTAATCAGACCGACTGACCCTTCTTTACCAAGCGGTATTCCTTCATATAACTGTTGTGCGACCATCATTGTTTTACGCGTTCTGAAGTTTAATTTGTTAGCTGCATCTTGTTGCAAGCTGGATGTTGTAAAGGGTGGCGCAGGATTACGTTTTTGTTGTTTCTTCTCAACGTCCGCAACCATAAATTCATTCCCTGACAGCTTCGCTAACGTATTTTTGGCTTGTTCTTCATTCAGTAATTTTAGTTTCTTCCCATCGTTTAAGCCGTAGAAAGCAGCTTCAAATACTTTTTTGTCTTTTTGGAAGGTTCCATCTAATGTCCAAGACTCTTCCGGAACAAACCCATTAATTTCTTCTTCACGATTTATAATTAATTTCAGTGCGACAGACTGTACACGACCGGCACTCAATCCTTTTTTAACTTTCTTCCATAGAATAGGTGAAATAGAATAACCCACAATACGGTCCAACACACGACGCGCAGTTTGGGATGAAACTAAATCCAGATTAATAGGTCTTGGGTTCTTAATAGCCTCTTTAACGGCTGTTTTCGTTACTTCGTTGTAGACAACACGGATGTTGTCATTTGGATCGAGTCCTAATAAATAAGCTAAATGCCATGCAATTGCTTCCCCTTCTCTATCCGGGTCAGATGCGAGAAATATTTTTTCTGCGCCTTTAGCATATTTTTTAAGTTCTTTGATAAGCGGGCCTTTCCCGCGAATGGAAATGTAGTCCGGTTGGTAGTCATTCTCAAAATCTACCGCCATACGGCTTTTTGGTAAGTCTCTCAGGTGCCCTTTACTTGCAACCACCTTGTAATTCCGTCCTAGATATTTTTCGATTGTCTTTGCTTTGGTAGGTGACTCTACGATCACCAAATATTTATATGCCAAAGGAAAACTCCTTCCATTACTTACTGGTCGTAAGAACGACCTGAAATCGTTTATCATCTTATGCTATTAATAAGAGTTTTGTCAAATATTTATTTTTATTTCCAAATTTTATCCATCTCTAAAGCAATGTCTGGGTAACACAAAACGGCCTTTGCGCCGGCTTGAATCAACTGATTTGTCCCTTTGAACGCGGGGTTTAGAATGTTTCCCGGTACAGCAAAGACTTCTCGATTCTCCTGCAAAGCCAGATTTGCTGTTATCAGGCTGCCCGAGCGTTCTTTGGCTTCTATTACTAGGACACCTTGCGACATTCCTGCGATAATCCGGTTCCGCATCGGGAAATGTAATTTCTGAGGTCCCGTTCCCAAGGGGTATTCACTCACAACAAGGTGTTCTGTTGCCATTTGGTTCTGAAGCTCACGATTTTGTGATGGGTAAAAACGATCCAGTCCGGTCCCAATAATAGCGATAGACCGTCCGCCTGTTTCTAGCGTTTGTTTATGAACTTCATAATCGATTCCTTTGGCTAGTCCGCTTACGGTCACGACACCCGCTGTTACGATGGAAGGAATAATATCCTTCACAACTTTTTTACCATAATCTGAAATAATCCGACTGCCCACTACACCCAACATATTCTTCTTTGTTAAAGACCAGTCTCCCTGATAATAAAGAACGAGTGGCGGNNTACGAGTGGCGGTTGATACATTTCTTTTAATAACTGCGGATAATCTTCATCGATAATCGTACAAATTTTAGTATCCGTTTGATTAAGCCGCTCCTTTTTACGCTCGAGTCCCTCTCTTTTTAGTGCCTCTTTTACAGCATCCATCCGTTTAAATGCTGTGGCCTGATTTTTCCAAATCCCTTTCCTGAGTAAGATGGCATCCAGACTTGCCTCCGGTTCATCACTTAAAGCAATAAGAATACCTTGCATTTCCTCAACACTAAAGACATTTAACAACGAACAGACAATCATTTTTTCCTTTATTACATTTTCCATATAAAAAAACTCCTTTCCCTCTACATATATATAGAGAAAAAAGAGCGAAAAGCTTTTTTTTATTTAAATTTATTTTTTACCATCGTTTTAATGGGTTCAAAACTCTGACGATGGATGGGCGTATACCCACAATCTTCCAAACCTTCCAGGTGAATTTTCGTCCCATAACCCGAATTATTCTCAAAACCATAGTTCGGATATTGAATCGCATACTCTTCCATAAGACGGTCGCGGTATACTTTGGCTATAATACTTGCCGCAGCAATAGAGTAAGATCTCGCATCCCCTTTGATTAAAGAAACCTGTTTAAGAGGTAAGGCTAACTGCATCGCGTCGATTAAGAGCGCGTCCGGTTTACCGGTTAAATTTTCTACAGCTGTAATCATTGCTTTTTTAGTGGCTTGATAAATATTCATCGCATCGATTTCCCGATTGTCTACAATCCCAATTCCGACGTCCGCTTTTTCCATGATGATATCATAGAGTTCCTCGCGTACTTTTTTAGACAATTTTTTTGAGTCATTAATCGGTAATGTCGGCATATCTTCCGGTAAAATAACGGCAGCTGCAACGACAGGGCCTGCTAAGGGACCTCTTCCCACTTCATCAATACCCGCAATCATCTGGAAGCCTTCTGTTTGCAGCTCTTTCTCGTAAGTTAACATCAACGCATGGTGTTGGATGCTATTTTGCATTTTTTCGTACTGCGCCTGCCATCTCTTCAATTGCGTCTGGACTCCTTTGCGGCTATCCAGACGCAACTCTGCCAAAAGTGGATTATTTGGTTCAGTTACAGTAGCTAAAGCTTCTTTTATTTCAGCAATGGAACGACTTTTATTCATTACCAGACACCTTAGTTTCTTCTGGTTCAACCGGAACTTCGTCTAGTGTATAGGCTCCCAACTTGCCATCACGGATGTCAAAAATCAGTTTTTCACTTGCGCGGTCAAAGTCATCACCAAAGTTAAGATGCGTGGTTAATTCCATCAGTAATTCTGGATAAGTCTTGTCGGTCATATCTTCAGATAGGTGGTATGCTTCTTTTATCCGGCCTGGGTACGTGTGGATGAAGAAATCAAGTGCATATAACGCAATATCGTCTTTATGAAAAAGTGCGTCTTTTATTGCACCCGTCAAAGCCAGTTTCACTCCTACTTTTTGATCCTCAAATTTATGCCATAAAATACCAGGAGTATCCAATAATTCAAAGTCATTTTCAATCTTCAACCATTGTTGCTGTTGTGTCACACCAGGTTTGTTTGCTGTTTTAGCCCGGTTCTTTTTAATCATTTGGTTGATAAATGTTGATTTACCAACGTTCGGAATTCCGAGTACCATTAAACGGATGGCACGCGGTTTCATCCCTTTTTGCTTCCGGATAGCCATTTTTTCGGCCATCATTTCTTTAATAATTTTCTTCGTGCGTGTAATATCAGAATGACTAAACGCATCAATCGCAATCGCTTGTTGATTTTTTTCACTCTGGTTAAAATGCGTCAACCATTCTTCTGTACGTGCGCGATCTGCTAAGTCGGCTTTATTCATAATAACGAGACGCGGTTTATTGTTTACGATCTCATCCATCAAAGGATTACGACTCGATTCAGGAATACGTGAATCCACTAATTCTAAAACGATATCAACCATGTTTCTATTTTCTATTGCTTGTCTTTTTGCCTTGGCCATATGCCCAGGAAACCACTGTATATGCATATTTTCTCCTCCGTTTATTCTGTTTCTTTCATTAAATAAGGTAGACCCGGCCTCCATAACCATCTACGGTCATGATTCCGGGTCTTTTCCTTACTATCCATTTACTTATTCATTTTTTTCTAAAAATCCAATCTTATCAAACGGCCAAATGCGTAAACTCGATGTCCCTTCAATCTCATCTTCAGGCACAAAGCCAAACATCCGGCTGTCTTTAGAAACTTGACGATTATCGCCTAAGACAAAGTAACTTTCTGGCGGTACTACCGCTGAAGTGCTTCCGGGAATGTCAAGCAATGAGAAATCATTGGTCACTTGACTTTCACTATCCGCCGTTTTTAAAGGTTCTAAGTAATGTTCCTCGACTAACTGACCATTAATAAATAAATCATCTTTGTAATAGGTAATTTCATCACCGGGAATACCGATAATACGCTTTACATATTCTTCATTATCCGAATCAGTATCAGTATCTGGAGCGGGAAACACCACTACATCAAATCGATCCAATTCTCCCAAACGGTTCAGAATTAAACGATCCCCACTTTCGAGCGTGGGTACCATAGAGTTACCAACTACTTCAAAAGGAAAGAAAAGAAAAGTTCTGATAAGGATGAACAATACATAGGCAACAACCACCGACAACAATATACTTATAACTTCCTTTATAAAATTGCTGCCTTTGTTTCTTGATTTATATTGATTATTATTCATATCATACTCTCCTTTAGATAGGCCGCTTTTATTTGATCCATGCAATTTGGTTCAGCGGGTAAATAACAACTTGTGCTTTTCCCTCTACTGAAGTCTCCGGAACAAAACCAAACATGCGACTATCCTTACTTCTGGGGCGATTATCTCCTAATACAAAATAATGGCCTGCTGGTACTTCTTGTTGGTCTGCTGCTTCCGTTATGGAAAAGTCGGTTGTATAGATTTGATTTTCTTCACGTGCTTGCTTTAAGAACGGCTCGGTAATAAGTTCGCCATTGATGTACAAGCGATCATTCTCATAGGCCACTGTTTCACCCGGTAGCCCCACTACCCGCTTGATATATACCTCTCCATAGTCATCGTGGAAGAGGATAATATCAAAGCGATCAATCGGGGTTAATTGGTGATACAAAATATAACTGGCAGGCTGTAGCGCAGGTTCCATTGAATCGCCTTCAACTTGGACTGGAATCAATACAAAGTAGCGAATAAACAGCGCCATTCCAATCGCCACTACCAGCGCTTTCGTCCATTCCCATACTATTTCAGAAAATGGTCTTTTCATCTAATCACTCATACTCTCAAGTAACTCTAATGCTTTATTAAGTTGGGTGTCATTTTCAGAAATAGCTGCTCTTAATTCTGAAACTAATTTAACGGATGTTTCTTCATCCATTTCTCCCGTTTGTGCTAGCGCGTTATCGGATTGGAACTGATAAATCGCTTCACTCGTATCGTAATCATAATAGCCGTCTGCTACAAGGGAGTAACCTACTGCACTTAACATATGCTCGACATTTTTAACTGCTTCGGAAACGGCACCTAATTCATACGTTGCGGATGAATCGATGATGGTCAAGAATGCATAGGCTGGCATCTCAACCTCATAATCCGGTGAAATCCCTTCGCCATGTATCCAATTACCTGCAGGCGTTAACCATTTCGCAACTGTCAGTTTTAACTCACTGTCTTCAGTCAAAGGATAAATGGATTGAACCGTTCCCTTACCAAATGTAGTCATCCCAACGAGTGGAACATTCGCTTCTTCTTTCATAATACCCGCTATGATTTCAGAAGCACTTGCACTCCCTTCATCGATTAACATAACAGATGGTTCAGTAACTTGGAATTCACCATATTCTTTATCACTTGCCTTGATAATATAAGGATTGCCATTTTTTTCTTCTGTCTGTAATAAAACTGCACCGTCTTCTACAAACATATTCCCAATCTTCAACGATTGATCCAAAAGACCACCTGGATTTTGACGATAGTCAAACACGAATTTCTTCGCTCCTTGTCCTCGCAAATCCTCAACAGCTGATACGATTTCATCATAAGTCGGTCTGGCAAAACTAAATACCGACACAATACCGATTTCTGAATTTTCCTCTGAGAGTTCGTAAGCAACCGTTTCAATCGGAATCGTGTCACGAACGATATCAACAGTTAACGTCTGTGAGCCGCGTTGAATTTCCAACGTCACGGTCGTTCCACGTTCGCCACGAATCAAGGCAACTGCCTCAGTGGCTGTCATCCCTGCTAAAGAAACACCATCCGCCTTCAGAACAATATCATTTGGCAGCAAGCCTGCTGCTTCCGCAGGTGCTCCTTTAATTGGTGATACGATAACAATTTGATCATTCATGCTCATAATTTCAGCGCCAATTCCCTCAAAAGAAGCTGAAATGGTTTCATCCATTGTTTCTGTTTCTTCAATATTCAAGTACTGGCTGTAGGGATCATCGATGGCATTGACCATACCGGACAAAGCTCCTTCAATCAAATCTTCTTCACTAATATCTTCAATGTAATTAGATAGAATAATCTCATAAACTGCTTGAATATTTTTTGATCCGGGAACCTTATTTAAATCTGTAATCACTTGTGTTGATTCTGATTCGTCACTGCCCGTTCCGCGATTGGCAAAGCTTAATTGATTGCCTTTTGTAAAGATGAACGTTACCCCTGCCGCTACTGTGGCAACCAGGATAAGAGACAAAAAATAGACCGGAAGCTTAACTCCCAATTTCTTTTTCTTAATTTGTTTGTTCGGATCCATCTTGTTGGGAAACCTCCTTCAGTCACTTTCATACTTAAAATTTATTTTAGGACGCTGTCCAATGCTACAAGCATCATGTCGTCGAAGGTACGCTCGCGTTCTTCAGAAGTTGTTTCTTCCCCTGTCAGAATATGATCACTGATTGTTAAAATAGCAAGCGCATTAACTTGGTGTTGGGCAGCCAACATATAAAGTCCTGTCGCTTCCATTTCAATCGCCAAGACACCGTAATCTGCTAATTTTTGCTTATCCAATTCTGCGTTGTAGAAACGATCTGAAGACAAAACATTTCCAACATGAACATTTAAACCGCGTTCTTTGGCAGTGTTGAAAGCATCGTATAGCAAGTTAAAGCTTGCTAAAGGCGCAAAATTAACTTGGTTTTTGAATACATTTGCGACAACGCTTGAATCTGAAGTTGCGCCTTGTGCCAAAACGATGTCACGAACGTGCACATCTTCTTGAATACTTCCCGCTGAACCAACGCGGATTAAGTTTTTAACACCATATTCGGTAATCAATTCATGGGCATAAATCATAATGGACGGTAAGCCCATCCCTGTTCCTTGCACAGAAACACGTTTTCCTTTATAGGTTCCGGTATAACCAAACATATTACGAACAGAGTTGTATTGAACCACATCTTCTAAATATGTTTCGGCAATATACTTCGCGCGTAATGGATCTCCTGGTAATAAGACTGTTTCTGCAATTTCTCCTGGTTTTGCTGCAATATGTGTACTCATTTTTATTCCTCGCCTCTTCTTAATATTTTATTTGCTTGGTGCTTTTTTTCTCTAAACTGATTATACATTTCATCAAAGTCGGCCATATGCTCTGAGTATTCTCCGCTTAACTCTAAGTAATCCGCTAAGATATAGTAATCAGAATGATTCCTGGGAAAGCCTGTATCATTGTCGAGTTTATTCGCAAACGCCACAAGAGGATCTTTTTTATATGGATCCCTGAATGTCATAGCATATTGGTAAAACTGCTGGTCCATAATTTACCTCCCAATTCGTTATAAGTCTTATTGTAGCAAATTTTCCTTTGCTATGGTGATGTTAAAGGTGTATTCAGCAAGTTCTTTTTCAATTTTTATTAATTTAATTCGTTTTACACTCCCTGTTTCGACTTCAGAGAGTCGTACAGTAATAAATGCATTATCTATATCCACTTCAAGCGGTAAATTCGGATCCATTTGATTGCTGAGTAATTGAAGGACTTGCTTAACTGGTAACGTAAACCGTCCCAATGCTACTTCGGAAACTTTCAGCTGCAGATTGCCATCTTCCACAACAAATGGTTCCGCTGTCAACTGGTATTGAATCGGAAAACCCAAGACTTCAAGCTCTCCTGATATAATAACATCTTCAGAAATAGTGATTTCGGGCACCTCACCTGTTGATGTATTTTCGGAAAGTGCATACAACAATAACGTTTCCAAATCCTTATTCCCCAGCGTGATCAGCGCGTCGATTTCCTCTTCACTGTTTATTATCTCCTCTGTTATTTCTTCTTTTTTGGAATGAGTGTCCGTTGTCGGAGAAGCGATAAAGAGACTTCCAACATAAATAATAACACCCATATTTAACAGCAAAAGAAGAAAAAAGGCCCATTTCCATCCGGATTTCTTCTTTTTAGCTACTTTTTCCACTTATCGTCACCTCAATAATTACAAATGCGTTTTTTTAATTTTAGCACTAATTATGCTATACTTCTATTAGATATGTTTGAAAATATAGTGAGCATCAAAAATTGGGGGCAAGAATATGTCAAATCAAACAATTACAAGAAAAAAAGGTGATATCTTAACTGAAGTGTTAAATGCAATTACGCATGGTATCGGTACTCTATTAAGTGTTATCGCCTTGGTTTTTCTAATCATCAAAGGCATCCGATCAGGTGACGGTGTCCATTTGGCAGCCTATCTCGTCTACGGCATCTCCATGATTCTCTTATTCCTAGCGTCAACTCTATACCATAGCTTTAGCTTTACACGATTCAAAAAAATCTTCCATTATATCGACCACGCTGCTATCTACTTGCTTATTGCAGGGAGTTACACACCGTTTTGTCTAATTGTTCTGGAAGGAACGCAAGCTAAGGTTTTGTTCATCACCGTTTGGAGTATTGCGCTAATCGGTTTAATATTGAAAATATTCTTTGTAGGCCGTTTTAATAAAGCTTCTACTTTCTTATACCTGGCAATGGGTTGGTTAGCTGTTTTCCTTATTAAGCCCATTACTGTGTACCTGGGTACAACGGGTATGACTATATTCATCATCGGTGGCTTAGCATACAGCCTGGGAACTATTTTTTACAGCATCAAACGCTTCAAGTTTATGCATGTCATTTGGCATTTATTTGTACTGGCGGGAGCTGCTTTCCATTACTTTACTGTTTTACTTTATGTATAAATATAATAGAAGAGGGACCGAGAAAAAACTCTCGGTCCCTTTTCCTATTAACGAATAATAGTGGCGTAAATATGCTTAAAAAGGCAGATCCGATAGCAATGTCATATAGAAAGGGAGCATGCATTCATTGGATGGGTTCTTCCTTTTTTTGATTTTTTTTTAAGTTATCCGAGATGAGACGGAAATGCCCTGTGGTCCGTGG
>LFRM01132204.1_pt1 | contig 18651 bp, 16 predicted proteins | sample 618341 | NCBI WGS metagenome assembly LFRM01 (sample SAMN03654438, study PRJNA283298) | anaerobic digester metagenome | isolation source: pool of bioreactors CSTR01a, CSTR02a, and CSTR03a thermophilic anaerobic... | place: Denmark: Kgs. Lyngby | collected 2014-05-21 | reverse complement strand
TAGGTGGCCCTAAAGTGCATCCAACTATTGAATTACAACTGTATCAAGATGGAGTTAAACATTTGACTCCAGTTGAACTAATAGATGGAGAAACTACTTATACTTGGAATGATTTAGATAAAACAGATATAAAAGGTAAGCCCCATGTTTATCGAGTCGATGAGGTTAAAACACCTTACAGTTATAGTAAATCGATATCTGAAGATGGGCTGACTGTTACTAATAGATACTATAGTCCTTCTACTGATGTAGTTGGCAAAAAGGTTTGGGTAAATGGACCTGATGTTAAGCCGACTATTCAATTACAGTTATATATTAATGGAAGCTCTTATGGAGATCCTGTAACTTTAAAAAATGGAACAACTGAGCATATTTGGACTGGGTTGTCTGCTACTGATAGTTTAGGTAATGGTATTAGTTATACTGTTAAGGAAGTAAATACTCCAGAGAATTATGTTAAGAGTGAATCTGGATTAACTGTTACTAATACTTATGAAATAGCTAAAATTGATGTTACTACAAACAAGGTTTGGGTTGGTGGGCCAGCAGTTAAGCCAACAGTTCAATTGCAGTTATATCGAGATGAAATAAAGCATTTAGATCCAATAACACTAAATAATAATGATGTGACTTATACTTGGAAAGACTTAGATAAAACTGATTTATTAGGTAATGTTTATGAGTATACAGTTAGAGAGGTTAATCCTCCTAAGGATTATATAGTTTATGAATCAGGTTTAACGATAACAAATAGACATATAACTTCCTATGTTGATATTACAGGTAATAAGGTGTGGGATGGTGGACCAGAAATTAAACCAACCATAAAACTTCAATTGTATAGAAATGATATAGCTTATAGTGAACCAGTGATTTTAAAAAATGGTCAAACAAGTTATACATGGAAAGATCTTAATTTTGCAGATGTAAATGGCACTGTTTATCGCTATACAATTAATGAAGTAGAAATACCTGAAAACTATGATGCTTTTATTTCTGAAGATGGCTTAACAATTACTAATGTTCACAAAGAAGAGCTATCGGGAGTTAAACCTGAAGATCCAAAGGACAAACAAGTAGAGGAAAGTAACCCAAGTGTTCCAGGTACAGGTATTATAAATAATCAAATGGTTTATACTATGGCGCTTTTATTTGCGGGTACAGGCTTAATAGTCTTGTCTAGAAAAAAAGAGTCAGATAGATAGAAATACATAAATTAACCCCCCACAGCAGAGCGAATCTTGAATTCGCTTTGTTGCATTTTATTGATAAATTACTGTATAAGTTGTTTATTAAAAATAGTTAAAAGAGAATTTAGTGATATAGTATAAGTGTAATATTATTAAAAAAGAGGTGGTTTGATGAAGAGATTATTAAATGTTTTGTTAATAGTAATTTTAACTTTGTTTATAACTGCCTGTAGCAAGTCTGTAATGATTGTTTTAGATCCTTTAGAAAATGTAGAATTAACTAATTATGTACAATTAGATAATGATGCTTTGAGTGATGATTTAGAGAGTGTTGTTTTAACTTTAAATGATCAAGAAGTTGAAATTGACTACGAAATATTGGATGGTAGAATAAAATTTAGGCCAAAGAGTTATTTTAAGGCTAATGCTGAATATGTGTTAACGATTAAATATGCAAAGAAAACTACTTACTTGCTTAATCTATCAACTATTTCCAATTTAGAACAAGCACTTATTGAATTAGAGGAAAACTTCTTTATTTTGCCTGATAGTGACTATGACTATGTGGAAGCAAATAACATGAAAAAGCGAATTTTAAATATATCTCCAAAGATATTAATGTCGATGTATCGGGCTGACGTTAAGATGAAATTGGTTAATGGTCCAATTACTGATGAGCCAGAATTAAATTATCTAAGAGGTGTAGTACCACGGGGCTGGGAGGGCACAGGCATGACGTGGGACGATGTTCCAGGTGCTGGTGGTTATGAAATGCCTATTGCAAGAATAGGCTACAGTGAGCCTGGTATTTGGAATAACCATGATACGATAAACTTGGAATTGCATGAGCTGGCCCATACTGTTGATAATTATATTAGTGGAGATTTAAGTGAGCCTATTTCCTTTTCTGAACAGTTTATAAGTATTTGGGAGAGTGAAGTAGAACATGTATTAAATTATTACTACTTTATTGAATATCCAGAGGAATACTTTGCGGAAACTTTTGCGATGTATTATTTAAGTGAAGATTCAAAAGCAAAACTAAAGGCTTTGGCGCCAATGACATATGATTACATAAAAGATTTGGACAAGTTTACGAATATCAAAGATTTTGATTAGTTTAGGGGTGTTTTGGTGAAAAAATATTTGTCTTATTTATCGATTTTATTATTAGCTTTTGCCCTTGTAGTTATTCCAAATTATATCGGTGACTACAATGATCAAACTGTTGAAAAAATCTATGATAAAAATGGATACTATACTAGTGCTAATGATGTGGCAACTTATATTGATCAATATAAGACATTGCCCAAAAACTTTTTAACAAAAAAACAGGCGATGGATTTAGGTTGGCTTGCAAGTGAAAATAATTTATGGAGTGTTAGTGATAAAAAAAGTATTGGTGGGGATAAGTTTTTTAATCGCGAAAAACTGTTACCCCAAAAAGCAGGAAGATTTTACTATGAGGCTGATATTGATTATGCTGGGGGCAAAAGATCTGCCAAGCGTATCGTTTATTCAAATGATGGTTTAATTTTTTATACAAAGGATCACTATGATTCCTTTATACAACTATATGGAGAAAAATAATATGATAGATATAGTATTAGATGGTAGTTTAATGATTGATAAAGAAAACGCGCACAATTACATTAGAGAAAAACTTAAAGTAGCACAATACACTGGCAGTAATCTAGACGCTTTATGGGATGTTTTAAGTGTTTGTGATTTAAACTTAAACATTACAATAATTAATCACAATGAGATTATAAAGTTATTGGGTGAATATGGGGAATCTTTATTGGAAACCTTTTTAGATGCAGCAATTGAAAATTCTAAGATAAAGGTTAATATAGGTGAAGTATTAAGCTTTTAAATATTTGGGTTTATTTTACATTTTATTAATTTTTGAAATAATGTTAGAATGTATATGAGTGAAAAACAGTAATCAACTGTTGGATACTATCTTAAACGCTTAAATAAGCTAAATTAGTTTATATTATAATTGAGATTAAAATAATTATCGTATGTAAACAAGATCAACTTATGTAGTGTTTGAGAACAGAGTTAAAACAAGGAGGAATTAATTTATGTTTAATGAGAATAAAGCAATGTGGCAAGAAAAAAATGGTGTTCATACTGCACGAGAAATCGAGCAACAACCAGAAACTTGGTTAAAGACATATGACATCGTTTTACAACACCGCGATGAAATTAAAGCATTTATTGATGAAGTTGTAAGTAAGGATGACTTTGAAATTATCTTTACAGGAGCAGGAACTAGTGAGTTTGTTGGACGTTCAATTACACCACTTTTAGTTGAAAAATATGACTACAAAGTAAGAACAATTGGAACTACTGACATTGTTGCTACACCTAAATTATTTATTGATGATAACAAACCAACGTTAATTGTTTCATTTGGTCGTTCAGGAAACTCTCCTGAGTCAATTGGTGTTGTTGATATTGCCAACACTATTAATCCAAATGTTAGACACTTAATTATTACATGTAATCATGAAGGTAAATTAGCACTTCGTGATGATGAAAATATTTATGCGATTAAATTACCTGAAGAAACAAATGATAAATCATTAGCTATGACATCTTCGTATTCAAATATGTATTTGGCTGCAGTGCTTGCCTTAAACTTAGATGACTTAGAAGATTTGAAACCAGAATTACAAGATACAGTTGTCTTAGCAAAAGATTTATTAACTAATGGCTTTTCAGAAGTTGTTGACTTAGTTGAAGACTTTGACTTTAGCCGTATTGTTTACTTAGCAGATGGTGGCTTAACTGGAGTTGCTCAAGAAGGTTCACTAAAAATGCTTGAATTAACAGCAGGTAATGTTGTTACTATGTTTAATACACCTTTAGGCTTTAGACATGGACCAAAATCATTTATTAATAAAGATACTTTAACTGTTGTCATGATGAGTGAAAATGAATATACAAGACCTTATCAAATTGACTTGATCAAACAAGTTGCATCACAAAGAAATGGTGACAAGGTTGTCGTTATTGATGTTAAACATGATGAAAAATTAGCTGGTGTTGTCGATAAGTATTTTGTAACTGACTTTAAAGAAGATGCTACTTTAGACTTTGCTGGACTAATTTCAACTATTTATGTTCAATTACTATCATTGTACAAATCAGCAAGTATGGGTATTGAGCCAGATAGTCCATCTCCATCAGGATCGATTCATCGTGTTGTAGAAGGTGTTACACTTTATCCTTATAAGAAATAACAATTAACTATAAACTGTTCACCTGGCCCTAAAGGCTGGTGGATAGTTTATTTGTGCTTTATATTATAGAATCTAATTTCAAAAGAGATTAGAAAGGGGAAAATTATTATGTGGGATTGGCAAGTAGTATTAGTATCAAGTATTACATTTTCAGTAATTTTAGGAAGTATTATTGTAATTTATACTTTTATGTCAGCAAAAAGCATGCGTAAGCAACAAGAACGTATGAATACACTGATTGCAGATGTAAAACCTGGAGCTAAAGTTATGTTTGCTGGCGGTTTTATTGGTGAAGTTGTTAGTCGTAAAGACAACTTTGTAAATGTCCGTATTGATAAACAAACAGTTGTTGAAGTTGCTGTATACAGTATTTCAAATATACTGACAGATTAAAAAATGAAATTACCCTTTAATAAAGTTTTTGGTTAACTTTAAGAGAGGTGTACGTTGTCGGTAAACATTAACCAACTTTTTAGTAAAACATTAGTTAAATGTTTGGTTGCGCTAAATAGATATATGATATATAATACTGATTGAGAGTATGTAAACTCTTACATATATGGAAGGAGTAAGATATTATGGCAAATATTGTGTTAACTAGAATTGACAATCGTTTAATACACGGTCAAGTCGCAACACAGTGGGCAGGCAATTTGGGTGTTAACTTAATCCTCGTTGCAAACGATGAGGTGGCAGGAAACTCAATGCGCCAAGGTTTAATGGATATGGCTGCACCAAACTACGCACAAACGCGTTATTGGACAATCCAAAAAACGATCGAAACTATTCACAAAGCATCACCATCACAAAAAATCTTTTTGATTGTTGAAAATCCAATTGATGTACTTGCACTGGTTGAGGGCGGAGTTCCAATTAAGAAAGTTAATATTGGAAATATGCACATGGCTCAGGGCAAAAGACAAATTGTTGGATCAGTAGCAGTTGATGATGCAGATGTAGCAGCGTTTAAGAAAATGAAGGATTTAGGAGTTGAACTTGAAATTAGAAGAGTTCCAACTGAAAGTCCTGACAAAATTGATAAATTGTTTGAGTAATACATTAATTTATTTATATTAAATTAGGAGGAAAGAAAATTATGGGAGATTTTAACGTTCTTCAAATTATTTTGGTATTATTAGTAACTTTTGTTGCTGCTATTGACCAATTTAGTTTCTTAGAATCATTATACCAACCAATAGTAATGGGACCAGTTGTAGGAGCTATCTTAGGCGACTTACAAACAGGCTTAGCTGTTGGGGGTACTTATCAATTAATTCAAATCGGTAGTATGCCAGTCGGTGGAGCACAACCACCAAACGCAGTTATCGGTGGAATTATGGCTACAATTTTAGCTATTACTATTGGTGGAGACGCACAAGTAGCAGTAGGACTTGCTGTACCATTTGCCCTATTTGGACAATATGCAGTTACAACTACATTCGCACTTATGTCACCATTAATGGCAAGAGCTGACAAAGCTGCAGATGAAGCTAATCCACAAGGAATCACAAACATTAATATCTTAGGAATGGGAATCATTGGATTACTATTTACAGTTATTATCGCTTTAGGATTTATCGTTGGAGTTCAACTTGCTGACGTATTAGTTTCTGTTTCATACAACTTAAGCTGGCTAATGGCTGGTCTATCAGTTGCTGGTGGAATGATGAGATACGTTGGGTTTGCAGTACTTATGAAAATGATGTTAGCTGGAGATCTATGGGCTTACTTTGGTCTTGGATTTGCTTTCGCTACTATCGTTGGAGCAATCCCATCACTTGGTGGTTCAGCTCTAATAATCTTAGCATTAATCGGAGCAGCATTTGCTATCTCAGATTTCATGATTAATACTAGAATTGCTAATTTAGGCACTGTTGGAGGTGACACAGATGGAATATAATAACAATTATAAAGACTTAACTCCAGCACCACAACTTGATAAGAAAACTCTTAACAAGATGGTTTGGCGTTCATTATTCCTTCAAGCTTCATTCAACTATGAAAGAATGCAAGCTGCAGGATGGCTATATGGTATCTTACCAGGGCTAGAAAAAATTCATACTAACAAAGAAGACTTATCAGCGTCAATGAGACACAACTTAGACTTCTTTAATACTCACCCATTCTTAGTTACATTTGTTATGGGTATCGTTCTATCACTAGAACAACAAAAAGCTGATATCCCTACTATCCGTGCGGTACGTGTTGCTGCAATGGGACCATTAGGTGGTATTGGAGACGCACTATTCTGGTTCACATTAGTTCCAATTACAGCTGGTATTACAGCTAATATGGCAATTGATGGTTCAATTATGGGGCCTATCCTATTCTTATTAATCTTTAACGCGGCTCAGTTTGCAGTAAGATATTTCTTAATGCACTGGTCATATGAACTAGGTACAAACGCAATTGGTGTTTTAACTAAAAACGCTAAAGAGTTTACTCGTTCAGCAAGTATTCTTGGAGTATTCATTGTTGGAGCATTAGTTTCAAACTATGGTGCTACTTCAATTCGTATTTCATTCTCAAACGGTACAGGTGTTGGATCAATCCTTAACATTCAAGGAATCCTAAACGGAGTTCTACCACAATTAGTACCATTACTATTAACATTATTAGTATTCTATTTCTTAAAGAAACACAACTGGTCACCAACTAAAGCTATCGCAATGCTATTAGTTATTGGTATCGCTGGTACTGCTTTAGGAATCTTCGCTGGATCTTCAGGAGCAGTTAACCCTGATACTGGAAACGGAATCCGCGGTGGATACAATCCTTTAGTTGAATGGTATGACTACCGTGATGCTGGAGATTATGATGGAGACGGAAATCTAAAAGAAGGTTTAGTTACTGACGATGGAACTCCAGTTACTGAATAATATTAGATTTAAATAAGCGACTCCTTCCAAAAAAGTCGATTAGAAAACCAGATCGTGAGATCTGGTTTTTTTATGTCTTGATATTAAAAAAGCCAAGAATTAATCTTGGCTTTAAAAGTATATTATTTAAGCAGATAATTTTTCTGAATGTGTTGCAAATTTGTAATCTTCAAAGTAAAGTTTTACATAATCTTTAATTATTGCTTCAGGGTTGTTTTCGATTAATCCTGATTTAACTTTTCTATATTGATATGGCATGTACTGTGATAGTAGTGTCATTGAAATTCCTGTTTCAGTTAAGTTTTTAATTAGTTTTTCAATTGCTGCTTGGACTGAATCTACTGGAATATAATATCTCGCTCTATCTGAATATGAGAATTTACGTTTAATGAATAATTCTTTATCAGTTCCGTGATAGTGATTTTTCCAGTTTTTTGGTTCATCAAGCATAGCTTTTTCTAAAACATCAATAAAGTTTGATGGATCTTCTACTGAATAATCTTCAATGTGTGATAAAGCAAATAGTGCTTCTCTTAGCGCAAATGTTAATCCTGGTCCAACTTTTAGAATAGTTATCCCATCTTCAACCATTTGTCTTAAGTGTTCTGGTGTTTGATAGTCAGTTGAGTGACCTTCAAAAACTAATGATTCAAATTCTTTTTTAAGAGTTGAAGTTAATACTTTAGCATTTTCTCGGTTGTAGTGGAATAAGTCTGCATCACCAAATTCAACACCTGGCTGAACAACAATTCCAATTACATTTTCAAATACTTTAGTAACATCATGTTCAGCAAAGACACGTTTGAATACTTCATATGTTGTCATGAAAGCTTCTGGTGTTGTTACTGCTAATGTATCTTCTTTTTCTTGTGCTCCACCTGGGATTGGTACTTCTGAACCAATAATAAAGGCAGGAAACATTGCTTTAGGATCTTCTTTTAGTAAGTCTTCATAACCTTGTAAAACTGATTTTGCTAATATTGCTGAACGTCTAGCAATTGTTTCATCAGATAATGCTTCAGTAGTTGAATCATCAGCTACACGCATTGAAGTGTCTAAGTGAATTTTTGTAAAACCAGCGCGTGTGTAATCATAAACTAATTTAGTAGCATTTTCCATAGCTTCTTTTTCGTTTAAGTGCGTCCAAGTAAGTGGGCCTAAGTGGTCTCCACCTAAGATGACTTCATCACGATCTAGTCCGACTTTGTCTGCTAATGCGTGAACATAGTTTTTAAAGTCTAAAGGTGTCATTCCTGTATAGCCACCATTTTGGTCGACTTGGTTTGCGGTAGCTTCAATTAGAGCAACTGAATTATTTTCTTTAGCAAACTCTAATGCTGCTTCAATTACCATTTCATTTGCAGTACATGAACTGTAAATACCAACATCTACTTTATTACTTAAATTTAATAATGGATTTTGTTTCATATTTTTTATCTCTCCTCTACGTATATGTTATCATAGTAACCTTTAAAATGTTAGAGTTACTAGGCTTAAAGTGAGTGTAAAGCATCTAAAATTTCATTATTTTACAAACATTAACACATAAAGCCCTTACATTGAAAACCACTGAGAACTGCTAATATGTTATTATATACATATAGAGACTTATATAAGTCTTAAACTAGAAAGAAAGGAAGATATTATGAAAGACTACATTACTACAGTATTCCCACCGCATATTTTGGAAAGGGATTCAAAAGTTCGGATTTCAATTTATATGCCTACACATCGTACAGCTCCTGATAACAAAAAGGATGCTATTGTTTTTAAAAACCTTGTGTCTAGTTTAGAAAACCGAGGAGATTATGGGCCTTTTGTCGAGAGACTTAGAGAAATTGAGCGTGACCAAGACTTCTGGCAACACAACTTTGATTCATTAGCGATTTTAATGGATGAAGAAGAATTAGCTATTTACAGATTACCAAGAAATGTTGAAGAATACTTAGCGGTTGGGGAAAGATTTTATCTTAAACCACTAATTAGAAATTATCAATCAGATCATAGATATTATGCATTAGGATTGTCTCGTGACAGTTTTAGATTATATTCAGGTAACCGCTATGGATTTAGAGAAGTAGAAGTTTCTGATGAAGATCGTCTGCTCGTTAATGTTTTAGGTGATGAGTATGAAAGAGTTAGATTAAATGTTGGAAGCCATGGTGGAACAGCAGGAACATTTTATACCCACAGTGACAAATCGGCAGAAATTAAAATAGATACTCAAAGATTCTTTAATCACGTAGATAGTTTTATCTACGAAAATTATACAAAAGATAGTAAGATACCTTTGATCTTAGTTTCTCTATCAGAGCATCAAGCAACATTTAGAGAAATTGCTAAAAACCCACAACTAGTGGAAAAAGGATTACATAAATCACTAGAGAGTATTGATGAAAAAACATTGAAAAAAGACCTTTGGGAAGTTTTAGAACCTATTTATGAAGAAAAAACTGAAAGTCTTATCAAGCAATATCATGTTGGAATCAACAATGCTAATGCAACAAAGACAATACAAGAAACACTAGTTGCGATTTTAAATGATCGCGTTAAAACACTAGTCCTACAAGCTGACAACACAGTGCCTGGTAAAATAGATGTCGCAAATGCAAGTTATGAATTAGTTGATGGTGGCGAAGATATACTTAATCACTTAGCACAATTAGCTCTAGCTAGAGGTGGCGAAGTTATTATTTTGCCAAAAGATAAAATGCCAGAACACTTAAGTGTATTTTCTATATTAAGGTTTTAAATTTAAACAATAAAGAAAGATTAAATAAAGTTGGACTGATAAATATATCGGTCCAACTTTTTAATATTTAAGGATAAAAAGATTTAAAGTTAAAGTTTGTGAAAAAGGTGTGTTAAAAAGGTAAAAAAAAGTAGAAGTGTTATAATAATAAGGCTGATTAGCGTGCGCTAACAGAATTATTTTAACGCTTGCACAATAAGTGTTTTTCTTGACTTTTAAGAAAGTTCTCTCTTTTAAACTTTCCAGTCGTTAAGTTTGAACACTTTTTATTAAGAGGTTAAGATGTATGTATAGGAAGCGAGGAATAGATGCGATATTTAATAAATAAATCCACAAATCCCTACTTTAATCTAGCTTTAGATGAGTATGCGATGAAACATATAAATGTTGACGATGATTTTTTCTTTCTTTGGCAAAATGAGCCTTCTGTTATTATAGGCAACAACCAAAACACTGCCGAAGAAGTAAATCAAGCATTTATTGATGAGAATAAGATAAAAGTTGCGCGCCGTGTTTCTGGTGGCGGGGCCGTTTATCACGATTTTGGTAATCTAAACTTTACCTTTATTATAAATGTTGATGACCCATCATTGGTCAATTATAAAAAGTATGTTCAACCGATAATTGATGCTTTAAAAGAAATGGGAATTCATGCTGAGGCTTCAGGAAGAAATGATATTTTAGTTGATGGTCTCAAAATATCTGGAAATGCCCAAAGAATGGCAAATGGGAAATTAATGCACCATGGTACCTTGCTTTATGATGTAAATATCGAAAACATGGTTAAAGCTTTAAATGTTGCTCCAGATAAGATTATTTCCAAAGGCGTAAAATCAGTTCGCTCACGTGTTACTAACATCAAAGAACATCTTGATAATACTTCTAGCATCGAAGATTTTTGGCAGGCACTTCAGTATTATTTGTCTAACAAAGGTCAAGATCAAGAAATTGTGTTGAGTGATGCCGATTTAGCAAAGATTGAAATGGAAGCTATAAATAAGTTTTCAACATGGGATTGGGTATATGGTGAATCACCACTGTTCAATTTAGAAAATTCAGGTCGCTTTGAAGGTGGCAAACTGGAAATAAAAATGTTGGTTGATAGCGGACACATTCAACAAGTGCGTTTTATGGGTGATTATTTAGGATTAAAAGATGTCGAAATTATAGAAGATCGATTAAAAAATATTCGTTTTAATCGCAGTGACGTTGATGCAATTTTAAGTAGTTATGATTTGAATATATATTTTGGGAAAATTAGTAAAAATGAAATTCTAACATTAATGTTTGATTAATTTATTACTAGGTTAATTTGATTAATGAAAGTTTTAAACATAATAGTAGCGTGTAAAATATGCTGCTAATGGGCTTAAAGGCCTATGATAAAGAAAGGATTGAAAATTATTATGGCAAAAGTTAAAAATATAGCTGCCTTAGATTTCTCCGCTCACTTAAAAGCAGTGGAAGAAAATTATAAACTTGTTCAAGTTTTAGATGAAACAGGAAAAGTTGTTAATAAAGATTTACTACCAGACTTAAAAGATGAGGAATTAGTACAATTATTTAAAGACATGCTTTGGTCAAGAGCTTTAAATGATCGTTCAACAGTTTTAGCTCGTCAAGGGCGTTTAGGATTTTTTGCACCAACAGCTGGTCAAGAAGCTAGCCAGTTAGCAAGTCTTTATGCATTTGATAAAAAGGATATTTTATTTCCAGGATATAGAGATATTCCACAATTAGTAAAACATGGCTTGCCTTTAGATAAAGCCTTTTTATGGAGTCGTGGACATGTTTTAGGAAATGATTACCCAGAAGACTTACATGCAATGCCACCACAAATTATTATTGGGGCACAAATTATTCAAGCAATGGGTGCTGGTCTTGGACTGAAAAAACGCGGTAAAAACCAAGTCGCCTTTACTTATACAGGTGATGGAGGATCTTCACAAGGAGACTTTTATGAAGGAATAAACTTTGCGGGTGCATTTAAGGCGCCAGTAGTCTTCTTTATTCAAAATAATGGTTATGCGATTTCAACACCAAGAGACAAGCAAACAGCGGCTAATACCCTTGCTCAAAAAGCAGCAGCAGCTGGAATTCCAGGAATTCAAGTAGATGGTATGGATCCTTTAGCAATGTATACAGTTTCTAAAGCTGCTCGTGATTGGGCACTTGCTGGTAATGGTCCAGTATTAATTGAAACAATGACATCAAGATTTGGTCCACACTCTACATCTGGTGATGATCCTAAACGTTATCGTGATCAAGCTAATATTGAAGAGTGGGACAAAAAAGACCCATTAATTCGTATGCGTAATTATTTAAGTGAAAAAGGATTATGGGATAATGATTTAGAAGATGAAATCGTTGAAAACTTTGACAAAGAAATTCAAGAAGCAGTTAGAGCGGCAGATAGTGTACCGCAACAAAAAGTTTCAGATTTCTTAAAATCAATGTTTGAAGAACCAACAAATGTTATTGCAGAACAAATTAAATACTATGAAAATAAGGAAGGGGAATAATTAGATGGCAAAACTAACAATGATACAAGCAATTACCAATGCGCTTGATAATGCCCTTGAAAAAGATGAAAACACACTAATTTTTGGTGAAGACGTAGGGTTAAATGGTGGGGTATTTAGAGCCACTGAAGGTTTACAAGCTAAATTTGGAGAGGACCGTGTCTTTGATACACCACTTGCAGAATCAGCAATCGGTGGTTTAGCAATTGGATTAGCATTAGAGGATTATCGTCCTATTCCTGAAATTCAATTCTCTGGATTTTTCTTTGAAGTAATGGATTCAATTGCAGCTCAAATGGCAAGAACGCGCTATAGAATGGGTGGAACACGCAATATGCCAATTACTATAAGAGCTCCATTTGGTGGTGGTGTACATACACCAGAGTTACACTCAGATAGTTTAGAAGGTTTAATGGCACAAACACCTGGTTTAAAAGTTGTTATTCCAAGTAATCCATATGATGCTAAAGGTTTATTATTAGCAGCAATCGAAGATAATGATCCAGTAATTTACTTGGAACATATGAAATTATACCGTGCAGGTAGAGAAGAAGTACCTGAAGAATACTATACAATACCACTAGGTAAAGCTGCAGTTGTTAATGAAGGTAGCGATGTAACGATTGTAACTTATGGTTACATGGTTACTGAAGCTAAAAGAGCAGCGGAACAGTTAGCGAGTGAAAATATTTCAGTTGAAGTTATTGATTTAAGAACAGTATCACCAATTGATATTGAAACTATACTAGATTCAGTTGAAAAAACTGGTCGCTTAGTTGTAGTACAAGAAGCTCAACGTCAAGCTGGTGTTGGAGCGACAATTATGGCAGAAATGGCAGAGCGTAAACGTGGAATTATGTCATTGAAAGCACCTATCGGACGCGTTACTTCACCTGATAGTGTATTTGCATTTGGATTAGCAGAAAATGATTGGCTACCAAATGTTGAAGATATTATTAACAAAGTTAAAGAAACAGTTAATTTTGATTAGGGAGGCGAAATAAATGTCATACATATTTAAAATGCCTAAAGCTGGCGAAGGAATTACAGAAGGCGAAATTGTCAAATGGACAGTAGCAGTTGGGGATAGTGTTAAGGAAGATGCTACCCTTGTCGAAATTCAAAATGACAAACTGGTTTCAGAAGTGCCATCTCCAGTTACAGGAACAATAATTAAATTATTAGTAGAAGAGGGCACAGTTGCCCAAGTTGGCGACCCACTTGCCGAAATAGATGCACCAGGCTATGAAAGTAGTGAAGTGCCACCTGCAGTAAAAGTTGAAGAAGTTAGTGAAAAAACTGTTGAAACACCAAAAGTTGAAACAGCTAGTGCTTCAAATTATATCTTTAATCTGCCAAAAGCAGGCGAAGGTATTACTGAGGGTGAAATCGTTAAATGGGCTGTCAGTGTAGGCGATAAAATTAGTGCTGATCAAACACTTTTAGAAGTTCAAAATGATAAATTAGTACAAGAAGTACCATCTCCAGTAACAGGTGTTATTCACAAGTTATTAGTTGAAGAGGGTGTTGTTGCAAGTGTTGGACAGCCAATTGCTGAAATTGTTTTAGAAGGACAAACTGCAGTAAAAAGTAGTGAAGCTAAACAAGTAGTAATTGTTGAAAGCCAAAAACCTGAAGCAAAAGTCACTAAGACATCTACAAAATCATCAAATGTTGGTGGTATCTTATTAGCTATGCCATCAGTGCGTCAATTAGCACGTGATAAAGGTATTGATTTAAGTGAAGTAAGTGGCAGTGGTAAACATGGTCACATTACAAAATTAGATGTAGAAAACTTCAGTAGTGCTCCAGAAAAAGCTGTCGTTAAAGATATTTTAGTTGAAACACACATTCCTAAAAAAGCGGAGACAGCAAGTAAGTCAACTCCACAAGTAATAGTGGAATCAAGTGATACAACACGTGAATCAATGTCAGCAGTACGTCGTGCGATTTCAAGTGCCATGGTTAAATCAAAAGCACATGCACCACACGTTACAATTTTTGATGAAGTAGAAGTTAGCAAATTGATGGATCACCGTAGCAAGTTTAAAGACGTTGCTGCAGAACAAGACATTAAATTGACATACTTAGCTTATATGACAAAAGCGGTTGTTTCAGTATTACGTAAATATCCAATTTTAAATGCTAGTGTTGATGAATCAACAAATGAAATTGTTTATAAAAACTACTATAACATTGGAATTGCAGTAGACACAGAACATGGTCTATATGTTCCAAATGTTAAAGGTGCAGATCGTAAGGGAATCTTTACGGTAGCAAGTGATATAACACAACTAGCTCAAAAAACACATAATCGTGAATTAACAACTCCAGAAATGACTAATGGATCAACAACAATTTCAAACATTGGTTCAGCATGGGGTATGTGGTTTACACCAATTATCAACTTCCCAGAAGTTGCGATCTTTGGAATGGGTAGAATTGAAAAGAAACCTGTCATTTTAGAAGATGGAACAGTTGGCGTAGGACAAGTACTTTACTTGTCAATGAGTTTTGACCATAGAATTATTGATGGATCAGTTGCGCAATTAGCAATGAACGAACTAAAACGTCTAATGGCAGATCCAGAAATTCTGATGATGGAAGGATGATGAATAAATGGTAGTAGGAGATGTAGCAAAATATCTTGACACAGTTGTTGTCGGATCAGGACCAGGAGGTTATGTTGCCGCAATTAGGGCAGCTCAACTTGGTAAAAAAGTCGCAATAATTGAAAGAGATAGTATTGGGGGCGTTTGTCTTAATGTCGGATGTATCCCATCAAAGGCGCTAATTAATGCTGGCCATCGTTATGTACAATCACAATCTTCACAATTTGGCGTTAAGTCAAAAGGTGTCGAGATTGATTTTACTGAAACACAAAGATGGAAAGATGAAGATGTTGTAGGACAACTTACATCTGGTGTTGAAATGCTTTTAAAGAAAAACAAAATTGAAATAATTAAAGGAACAGCTTTCTTTAATGAAAAATATCTGTTAAGAGTTGTTGATGGTGAAGAGTCACAATCATATCGTTTTAATGAAGCAATCATTGCAACTGGTAGTCGTCCAATTGAAATCAAGGGTTTTAATTTTAAAGATAGAGTCATTGATTCAACTGGAGCGCTAAATCTTAAGGAAATTCCTAAAAGTTTAGTAGTAATTGGTGGTGGCTATATTGGTAGTGAGCTAGCTAGTGTTTATGCTAACTTAGGGACTAAAGTTACTATTCTTGAAGCTTCTAATTCTATTTTAGAAACTTTTGATAAAGATATGGTTAAACTTGTAGAAGATAGCTTTAAAGCAAGAGGGGCAGAAATTGTTACTGGCGCTCGTGCTAGTGAAGCTAAACAAAGCAGTGATGCTGTTGAAGTATTTTATGAAAAAGATGGTATAAAACAATCAGTTACTGCAGATTATGTCTTAGTTTCTGTTGGACGTCGTCCAAATACTGATGACTTAGGTTTACAAGTTGCGGGTATTAAAGTAGATGATAGAGGATTAATTAAAGTTGATAAACAAGGTCGTACATCCCAACATCATATATTTGCAATTGGTGATATTACACCAGGTCCTGCTTTAGCACATAAAGCAAGTTATGAAGCTAAGGTTGCAGCTGAAGCACTAGCAGGTAAAAACTCTGAAATAGACTATGTGGCAATGCCAGCAGTTTGTTTTACAGATCCAGAACTTGCATCAGTTGGATTATTTGCTCATGAAGCAAAAGAGCAAGGCTTTGAAGTTGTTGCTTCTAAGTTTCCATTTGCAGCAAGTGGTCGTGCTTTATCATTAGATGATACAAAAGGATTTGTTCGTTTAATAAGTGATAAAAAAACTGGTCTAATTTTAGGTGGACAAGTAGCAGGAGTTGGAGCAAGCGATATTATTGCTGAAATCGGACTAGCTGTTGAAGCAAGAATGAATGTTGAAGATATTGCCTTAACAATTCATGCACATCCAACAATGGCTGAAACAGTCATGGAAGCAGCAGAGTTGGCTTTAGGTTTACCAACACACATTTAATTATTAACAATAAAACATAATAAAAGTTGCAGAAGTCATTATGACTACTGCAACTTTTTTAGTATAAAAAAACTAGAGTTTCCTCTAGTTTAAAGTTTCATCTTAAATAAGCTACTTTACCGCGGCATACTGTTCCATATACTTCAATGTTGTCATTAACAATAACAATGTCTGCATCTTTGCCAACAGTTAAACTACCTTTGCGATCAAACACTTGTAAATGTTTTGCTGTGTTTGAACTAGCCATTTTTACTAACTCTTGCATTGGAGCATTAGTAAAGTCTTGCATGTTTCTAACGCAAAAGTCCATTTCGGCAACACTACCAGCAAGGGAGCCTGTATCAATACGGCATTCTTTGCCTTTTTTAATTACCATTTGACCACCTAAGTCATATTCTCCATCTTCAAGGCCTTTAGCACGCATTGAATCTGTAATTATTATAATATTGTCAGCACCTTTGATTTGATATGTTGCATTAACGACTGATGGTGCTAAATGAATTCCATCAAGGATCATTTCTGCCTTTAGGGCAGAATGTGTAAATCCAGCAGTTACAGCACCTGAATCACGGTGGTGGTGAGGTGTCATGGCGTTGTGGAAGTGAGTTAAGTTACTTAGACCTTTTGGTATCTCATTTACGATTTCATCATAGTATGCATCTGTGTGACCTGCTGATGGAATGACACCGTGATCTCTTAAATAAGATGTAAAGCCTTCTTCTGCTTCTTCTGGTGCATATGTTACTATTTTGATTTTACCTTTTGATTTTTTCCAAAAGATATCAAATGCCTCTTTTGTTGGGATTTGGACATAAATAGGATTTTGTGCCCCGATTCTTTTCTTTGAAATAAATGGTCCTTCTAAGTGGACACCTAAAATTTCTGCTTGACCGGCATGATTTTTGTTATCAGCGTATTCAACAATTTCGTGTAGTGCTTTATTTATATTTTCTACTGATTGTGTCATTGTTGTCGCAAGATAAGATGTTGTTCCTTCTTTTGGTAAAAAAGTTGCGATTGTTTGGACAGCATTTTCTGTTGCATCCATATTATCGGCGCCATTGGCACCATGGATATGTTGGTCAATAAATCCTGGTAAAACATTTTGACCCTTTGCGTCAATTACTTCTTCGTCTTGTGGAGCATTCAGCATATCGCCGATAGAAACTATTTTATCGTCTAAAATGTGAATGTAGCCATTTTCTATGACTGTTTCCTCTAAATACAATTTTCCGTTTATTATTAGCATAATTACCTCCGTTTACGTAGTATAGTATATCACTTCATCGATAATTTCGCATCTGTTGAGACTTATTACATAGAGGATTTAGTTAGATTTTTAAGGATATTTAAAGGTTAGTAATTGTATATTATATGAATGCTATTGTATAATTTAAACAATAGATGGGTGATAAACATTATGGAAAATAACGCGATATTTTTAGACACATTCAATAGTATTGAAGATCATTTAAAGAAACTTTTAAATGTTGCTTATAATACTTCATTTAGCTCAATGCTAAATCGCTTAAGTAAAAGGGATAAAGTAATTAAATATTATCAATCTGAGTTAAATACGATGCGTGAGTTACGTAATTTTGTTGTACACAGTGATATTGATGAACCATTAGTCATTGTTTCAAATGATACAATCAAGCGTATTAAAATTATTGAAGAAGCGCTGCTAAGACCAAAGAAAATTAGGGAAGTATTTAAAGAGGAAGTTGTTGCTCTAAAAGAAAGTGATTCATTAAAAAAAGTTTTAACACTTATTAAAGAAAAGAAGTATTCACAATTTCCTGTTTTTAACAAAGATGGTTTTAATGGTTTAATCACAGAAAATGGAATAACAAAATGGCTTGCAAATAATATTGAAGAGGATATTATTTCAATTAAAAAAACATGTGTTTGTGATGTTATGATAGATGATGAAGAAGTTGATTCTTATATGTATTTGTATGCCTATGATAGTCTTTATGATGTTATTAGAGCCTTTGAATCTGGCCGTAAAACTCATCGTCGCAGTTTTGT
>LFRM01098481.1_pt2 | contig 18663 bp, 21 predicted proteins | sample 618341 | NCBI WGS metagenome assembly LFRM01 (sample SAMN03654438, study PRJNA283298) | anaerobic digester metagenome | isolation source: pool of bioreactors CSTR01a, CSTR02a, and CSTR03a thermophilic anaerobic... | place: Denmark: Kgs. Lyngby | collected 2014-05-21 | reverse complement strand
TCTTCTCCACATATTAAATCTAATTTAAGAGTTAATAAATTAATGAGAGATGTACTGATTGCGCTTTTACCAGCGGTTGGTTTTGGTATTTATTTCAATGGAACAAGAGGACTTTTACTTCTTTTAACAACAGTATTATCTACAGTGTTAAGTGAGGGGATTTTTAGAAAAATTGTGAAAAAATCTAGCACGTTAAATGATTTATCTGCAGTAGTAACGGGGGTAATCTTAGGACTTATATTACCAGTTAATATACCTCTTTGGATAGCTGCTGTTGCAGGTATTTTCGCAATATTTCTTGTAAAAGAAATATATGGAGGGCTGGGTCAAAACTTTATGAATCCAGCAGCAACGGGTAAAATTTTTGTTACTATTGCATATGGAAGTGTAATTGTAACAAGCAGCGCCTCATCAACAGTTTTTAAAGATGCATTTATAGGACAATCAAGTGTTAATCTTGGAGAAGCTTCAATACTTGCAATATTAATTGGAGGACTATACCTTTTAGCTAAAGGAGTTATAAGACTTAGGGTTCCATTTACAATTATTTTAGTTAATTTAATGTTTTCACATTTTGTTTTAGGAGACATAAAAATTCTAGGGCTTAATGCAGGTATTTATTTAGTCGCATTTTTTCTTGCAAATGATTATGCAAGTTCTTCAATCACCAATCAAGGTAAATGGATATATGCATTGCTTCTGGCTTTATTAACTGCATTTTTAATAGGGGAAGCCAATAATCCAGATGGTGCATATTATGCTGTACTAATAGGAAACGTTTTTGCTCCACTTATTGATAGTTTTTTTAAAGGAAAAGTGTCAAAGGAAAAAGGAGGTAAATAATGAAAAAAGAAAATACAGTTTTATCTATATTAAAACTAGGACTTATTCTTTTAATTATAACCTCAGTAGTTGGTGGAATAGTTTCATTAGTATTTAGTACAACAGAGGAGCAAATTGCTTTAAATAATAAAGTTTCATCTGATGATTTACTTGTTGTAATGCCAGAAAATGATTCTATTGAAGAAGTTACAGAGGAAAATAATCTTCCTGAAGAAATTACAGAAATGTATATTGCTTTTAAAGGAAGCGAAGAAATAGGATATGTATATAAAGTCGAAGTAATGGGCTATAAAGATATTATAAATATTCTAATAGGTATAGATAAAGATAACAATTTAGTTGGAACGAAAATTATGAAGCAAGGAGAAACTCCAGGTCTTGGGGATTTGATAACTAAAGATAAGTTTATAAATCAGCTTTTTAGTAAACAAATAGATGAAGACTTTACCGCAGTTAAAGGTGATGCTTCATCAGAAAATGAAATTTCTGCAGTAACTGGAGCAACAGTTTCATCTAGCGCAGTAGTTTCTGGAGTTAACAAAGCAGTAGAGTTTCACAAAACAGAAATACTTGGTGAAGAAGCGGCAGTAGAAGAAGAACCAAACATTGAGAATATGAATCTTTCAGGAGACCAAATGACAGAACTTGAAGGAGAAAATAAAGCTTTTGAAATTAAAGACGGGGAAAAACTTACAGGATACATAGTTTATGGTCAGGGCCTTGGTTATTATGACACACCTATTGTTGTTGCTGTAGGATTTGATCTTGAAACTAAAACAATTACAAACATAATGATAACTGAAGAAGAGGAAACAGAAGGTCTTGGAACTGTTATCAGAGACGACGAATTTAAGGAAATCTTTAAAGGAAATGATGCAGTAGAACAAGAAATAGAAGTATATTCTAGTGCAACATTAAGTTCAAAAGGTGCTATAGATGGAATTAATGATGCTATAGATTACTTTAATAATTTACTACAAGGGGGTAATTAAACAATGAAAAAACTTTTAGAAAGACTAAAGGTAGGAATTATAGATGAGAATCCTATATTTGTGCAAGTTCTCGCTATGTGCCCAGCCCTTGCAGTATCAACTAGTTTAAAAAATGCGCTTGGTATGGGACTTGCATCAACAGCAGTACTTATTGCATCTAATGCTATAATTTCACTGATTAGAAACTTTATACCAAATAAGATAAGAATACCATCATATATTGTTATAATCGCAGGATTTGTATCTGCTGTAGATTTATTTTTACAGGCCTATGCAGTAGAACTTTATGAATCTTTAGGAATATTTATTCCACTGATTGTTGTAAACTGTATAATTTTAGGAAGAGCAGAAGCCTATGCAAGTAGAAACAAAGTTCTTGATTCTATATTTGATGCCATAGGTATGGGACTTGGCTTTACTGTTGCCCTAGGTGTCCTTGGAGGCATAAGAGAGCTTACAGGAAGCGGTACCCTATATGGTTTTAAAGTTATGCCAGAAGCTTATGTTCCTGCAAATATAATGATACTAGCACCAGGAGCTTTTTTAACCTTAGGTCTTATTATGGCCTTTATCAATCACAGAAATTACAAGAAGGGTAAAAGTGCTTTAGAACTACATAAGTCAGAATCTGAGGAGGTAATGAGCTAATGAGTATATTTATGATATTTATAAGTGCGATGCTTGTAAATAATTTTGTTTTATCAAGATTTCTTGGCATATGTTCATTTTTAGGTGTATCTAAAAAAAGAGATGCGGCAGTAGGAATGGGATTTGCAGTTTTATTTGTTATGGTAATTGCATCTCTTGGAACTTGGACAGTAAATGAATATTTATTAGCTCCAAATAATTTAGATTATTTAAAAACTGTAACATTTATTCTAGTTATTGCATCATTAGTTCAATTTGTTGAAATGGTTATTAAAAAAATGAGTCCAGCTTTATATGAATCGCTAGGAATATTTTTACCACTTATAACAACTAACTGTGCAGTACTTGGTGTTGCTTTTTTAAACATACAAGAATCTTATGGATTAGGTCAAAGTTTAGCAAATGCTGTGGGAGCAGCTTTAGGATTCTTTTTAGCTATTGTTTTAATGGCTACAATAAGAGAAAAACTTGATAGAGTATCAAGTATTCCAAAAGCTTTTCAGGGACTTCCCATAGCTTTAATAACAGCTAGTTTGATGTCAATTGCGTTCCTTGGTTTCCAAGGTTTAGTATAGGGGGAGGAATTAGATAATGAATGAAATATTAATTCCTGTTATGATTTTAGGCGGACTAGGGCTTCTTTTTGCAATTCTTCTTGGAATTGCAAGTAATATATTTGAAGTTAAGTCAGAGCCAAAGGTAGAAGAGCTCCTACTGGTTTTACCTGGTGTAAACTGCGGTGGGTGTGGATTTGCAAGCTGTGAAGCTTATGCTAAAGGTGTAGTTTTAGAAGGAGCAGCTCCAAATTTATGCACAGTTGGTGGAGCTAGTGTTGCAAAAGATATAGGAGACGTACTAGGTATAAAAGTAAGTTCAAAAGAAAAAATGGTAGCCTATGTTAAATGTAACGGAGACTGTGATAAGGCAAAAGAACAATATGAGTATCATGGAATAGTAGACTGTGTAAGTGCTACAGCTCTTCCAGGGGTCGGATCTAAGGCCTGTGCATATGGTTGCTTAGGTCTTGGAACTTGCGTTTATGTTTGCGACTTTGATGCTATTGAAATAATAAATGGTATTGCAATAATAAATGAAGAAAAATGTACAAACTGCGGAGCATGTATAGAAGCATGTCCTAAGGATTTAATTGAAGCTGTTCCTGTTGCAAAAAGAGTTAGGGTAGCTTGTAATTCAGAGGATATGGCAAGAGATGTTATGCAAAGCTGTGAAGTTGGATGTATTGCCTGCAGAAAATGTGAAAGAGCATGTGAATTTGATGCAATACATGTAAATAACAATATAGCTCTTATTGATTATGAAAAATGTACTGAATGTAATGCATGTGTAATAGAATGTCCAAAAGATACAATCGAAAATCTTCTTTTACAAGACAAGATTAAAAATGCATTAACAGCATAAAATCCAGTGCAATAATAAAATTAAGTTCAAAACCATTGAATTAATTTAGTAAAACCAGTATTACTGTCTAAATTTGACAGTAAACTGGTTTTATTTTTTCTCAAAAATAGAAAATTACAAATAAAAAATACTTCTACATAACTGATGGCTAAGTTTGTAGAAGTATTTTTATTTGTAAAGTATATTTAGTTTAAATTATCTTTTAAGTATTACTGAAGTACCCATTCCTCCACCTATACATAAGGTTGCAAGTCCATACTTAGAGTCTCTTTTTAGCATTTCATGAACTAAAGTAACAAGTATTCTAGCACCAGATGCACCTATTGGATGTCCAATAGAAATAGCGCCACCATTAACATTAACTTTTGCTGGATCCCACTTAAGGTCTTTTCCAACTGCTAATGCTTGGGCTGCAAAAGCTTCATTAGCTTCAATTAAATCCATATCATCTATTGTTAGGTTAGCTTTTTCTAAAGCTTTTCTACTTGCTGGTATTGGTCCAAGACCCATAACGCTAGGATCAACTCCACCATTTGCATATGAAACTATTGTTGCTAGAGGTTTTATTCCAAGTTCATCAGCTTTTTCTTTACTCATAAGAACTATTGCTGCTGCACCATCATTAATTCCAGATGCATTTCCTGCAGTAACTGTACCGTCCTTTTTAAAGGCTGGTCTTAACTTACTTAGTCCTTCAGATGTAACTCCAGCTCTTGGGAATTCATCAGTGTCAACTATTTTGTCCTCGCCTCTTCTTTGTTTAACTCTTACTGGAACAATTTCTTCCTTGAATCTATTATTTTTCATTGCTTCTTCTGCTTTATTTTGACTTGATGCTGCAAAATCATCCTGCTCTTCTCTTGTTATATTATATTTCTCAGCAATATTTTCAGCTGTAATACCCATATGATAACTTTCAAAAGCATCTGTAAGTCCATCTTTAAGCATAGTATCTACAAGTTTAGTATCTCCCATTCTAGCCCCATATCTAGTTTCATTTGAAACATATGGTGCCCTTGTCATACTTTCAGTTCCACCTGCAATAACTACATCATTATCACCAAGTAAAATTGTTTGTACTCCAAGAGATACTGTTCTAAGACCAGAACCACATAACATATTGATAGTGGTACCTGGAACTGTATAAGGAATACCAGATTTAATTGATACTTGTCTTGCAACTCCTTGACCTAAACCTGCTTGTAAAACGGAACCAAAATACAGTTCGTCTACATCTGTTCCTTTTATATTTGCTTTTTTCATTGCTTCTTTTACAGCTGTAACTCCAAGATCTACTGCTGAAACATCTTTTAATGCTCCACCAAAGCTTCCCACTGGTGTCCTAACTGCACTAACTATTACTACTTCTTTCATTATTAGATTACCTCCACATATTTTTATTAATGTAGATATCAAGTTATAAGACCAAGACCTATAAATAGGTTGGGGTGGACTTAACCTTGAAAACCTTTTATCTGTGTAAATTTATTTTAGCATAAAATATAAGTAAAAAATACTCTAATATTTTATTAACAAAGTGCTGAAGCTCTTTATTTAAGTCATTAAATCGGCATTCAAGCCTTATAACATGAGGGTATCATCATGTTATAAGAGTAAAACAAAAAGAAAAGACTTTTTAAAAATTTACAAATTGTTCATTTAAATATTCTATTTGCTGCAATAAATAGAATATTAACCTATAAAAACAATATGGTATTTAATACTATCTTATAGTATATTTATTACCATTTATGTGGTATAATATTTTTAAAGGAGGTGAAAATATGACATGGATCTGGATTGGTTTAATTGTTTTAGTTACTATATTAGACATATTAACTAGTAATATATTATTTTCATGGCTTAACATTGGTTTTCTAGTAGCAATTCTACTAAATTATTTAGGAATGAGTTTTGGTGTACAATTGTTAGCTGTTGGAATACTAGGGGTTATTTTCATTATTTTAGGAAATTATATATCTAGAAAATATATCAAGAAAAACATTGAAAACAAACCTGTCTTAATTGATAAAATTATAGGTAACGTGTTTATTGCAGAAAATGATATAAAGAAATTAAGTCAGCAAAAAGTAAATGGGATTTATTGGTCTTTAATAAATAGAGGCGAAAAAATATCAAAAGGTGAAAAATTTATCGTTATCAAAATTGAAAAAAACAAACTTGTAATTACTAAGGAGGAAATTTAAAATGGGATTTTATATAGGATTAGGGGTTATTGTTATATTGATACTTGCGGTTATAATGTCATCAATAAAGGTAGTTCATACAGGAAATGTATTAATACTAGAAAGATTTGGATTGTATTATAAAACTTTAGAGCCCGGCTGGCACGTTACAATACCTTTTGTAGATTTTGCAAAAACTAGAATTTCTATGAAACAGCAAATATTAGATATTCAGCCTCAGACAGTAATAACAAAAGATAATGTAAATATATCAGTTGATAATGTTATATTTTATCAAGTGCTTGATGCAAAAGATGCTATCTATAATATTGAAAATTATGTTTCTGGAATTATGTATTCGACTATTACAAATATGAGAAATATTATAGGTGATATGAGTCTTGATGAGGTTCTTGCAGGTAGGGATCAGATTAATGTAAAGCTATTACATATTGTTGATGCTATAACTGATGCTTATGGTATTAAAATATTATCTGTTGAAATTAAAAATATACTTCCCCCAACAGAAATTCAAATTGCAATGGAAAAACAAATGAAAGCAGAAAGAGAAAAAAGAGCTGCTATATTAATTGCAGAAGGCGACAGAGAATCATCTATAGCAAGGGCAGAAGGAGAAAAAAGAGGAAATATACTAAGAGCTGAAGCGGAAAAAGAATCTAATATTAGGATAGCTGAAGGTATGAAAGAATCACAACTTCTTGAAGCAGAAGGTAAAGCCAGAGCAATTGATGAAATTTCTAAGGCTGAAGCAATTGCTATTGAAAAGATTAATAGGGCTATTATAGATTCAGGTACAGATGCTAGAGTTATTGCTCTTAAACAAGTAGAAGCTCTTACAGAAATGTCTAAGAACCCTGCTAACAAACTTATATTACCTGTTGACACAATAAATTCATTAGGTAGTGTTGCAGCTATTGCAGATATTATCAAAGAAAAATAAATTTAATAAAATAAAAAACAAGATATAATTATTAGCTCTTTCCTAGTATTCAGTGTTTATTTAAAACTGCATACCTAAGGAGAGAGCTTATTAAATTATAATTTAATAAGTATATGTTATAATATTAACAATTATTTCATTTAGTTGTGATTCTATAGATAATAAAGTATAATTAATGTATAATTAATGTATGTGTGTAATCGATATCACTTAGAGAACAAGCGCTGTATACCCCTGGGAGGTACTAAATTGAAAGTCAGAGAAGCAGTAAGAGCTGTAGATGGAAATGTTTTAACTGGAGAAGAATATCTAGATAAAGAAATTGAATATGGATGTGGAAGCGATCTTATGAGTGATGTACTTGCCTTTGTAAAAGAAGACACCTTACTACTAACAGGGCTAACTAATATTCAGGTTATACGAACAGCCGAAATAATTGATGTTTTTGTGATAATTTTTGTACGAGGTAAAATTCCTACAAATAATATTATAAAACTAGCTAAAGAAAAGAAAATTATTTTAATTACAACTGAGCATACTCTTTTCGAAGCATGTGGGCGCCTATATAAAATAGGACTAAAAGGTAAATATTAATATGGAAAGTTATATAGTAAATCAGAAATTTAAGGTTGAAGCTAATAATTTTAATGAGGCTGGAAAAGCTTCTAGCGAAATAAAGTTAATGCTTAAAAAGATTGGAATTAACTCCGAAATTTCGAGAAGAATTGCTATTGCTTCATATGAGTCTGAAATGAATATTGTTATCCATTCAGTAGGCGGTGAAATTACCCTTTTGGTATCACCAAAGGAAATTATGCTTATTTCAAAGGACTATGGTCCTGGCATTGAAGATATAGAAAAAGCCATGATAGAAGGTTATTCTACAGCAGATGATTCAGCAAGAGAAATGGGTTTTGGAGCAGGAATGGGTCTTTGTAATATAAAAAGGTGTAGTGATAGTTTTAAAATTGAATCTGAAATAGGAAAAGGAACCACTCTATATATAAAAATATATATGAAAAAAGGTGATTAAAAATGGATGTTATAAGAGTTCACTCAGTTACACTAAATAAAGAAAAGTGTAAGGGATGTACTGCTTGCATAAAAAATTGTCCGACAGAAGCAATAAGAGTAAGAGATGGAAAAGCTCAGATAATTGATGAAATATGCATAGATTGTGGAGAATGCATTAGGGTATGTCCATATTATGCAAAAATTGCTGTAACAGATCCTCTTGAAAAAATATATGATTTTAAATATAAAATTGCACTACCTGCACCAACTCTATATGGTCAATTTAAAGGACTTAAAGATATAAATAAGGTGCTTTATGGACTTTTAAGCTTAGGCTTTGATGATGTATACGAAGTTGCAAAAGGTGCAGACTATACTTCAGCCTATATAAGAAGGTATATGAAAGAAGAAAACATAAAAAAACCAGCTATTTCATCTGCATGTCCATCTATTGCAAGATTAATTCAAGTTAGGTTTCCAGAGTTGATAGAGCATATAGTGCCAATAGATTCACCTATGGAAATGGCATCAGAGCTAGCAAAAAATGAATTTTCAAAAAAGCATAATGTTGATAAAAAAGATATAGGAACGTTTTTTATTACTCCATGTCCAGCTAAAATGACTGCTGTGAAAAATCCAATCGGTAAAGATAAATCATCACTAGATGGTGCAATATCAATTATTGATATTTATGGCAGACTAGTAAATGCACTTAATATCAAAGTACCTTTTAAAGAAGACTTTAAAAGAGCATCTTCCTATGGAGTATCTTGGGCAAGTTCTTCTGGTGAGGCAAACTCACTTAATATAGATAAGTACTTAGCAGTAGATGGAATAAAAAATGTAATAAAAGTTCTTGAAGAAATAGAGAATAATAATATTTCGGATTTAGATTTCTTGGAGTGTTTATCTTGTACAGGTGGATGTGTCGGGGGACCGCTTACTTTTGAAAATGGGTATGTTTGTAAAAATAGAATATCCAGAATTTCCAAGACTCTAGAAAAAACATTTCTAGATGAAAGTGACATATTAAAAAATGAGGACGAAATTAGCTGGAAATATACTAAAGAAATCAAAGCTAATGCAGGAATGAAACTTGATAGTAATATTGTAGAATCATTAAAAATGATGGAAGAAATTAAAAAAATTAAAGAAAGACTCCCCGGACTTGACTGTGGAGCTTGTGGTTCACCAACCTGCACTGCTTTAGCTGAGGATATAGTCAAGGGTGAAGCAAAGGAAAATGACTGCGTTTATATTCTTAGAGAAGAAGTTCAAGATCTTAAGCGTCAACTTAATAATTTAAATTTGGATAAAAGGGGAGATAAGTAAGTTGAAAATAAAAAATATAATCAGTGCTTTAGAGGGGGAAATATTAACAGAAAAAAATAATTTTGAAACAGAAATAAAAAACTGCTATACAGGAGATCTTTTAAGTCATGTAATGGCGAATTGTAAAGAAGAAAGTGCTTGGATTACAGTTCAAACCCATATCAACATAATAGCTATAGCTACTCTTTTAGACATTCCACTAATAATAGTGCCTGAAAATGCTAAAGTTGATAAAAATACTATTGTTAAAGCTAATGAAGAGGAGATTTCTATTGTAAACACAAAACTAAATGCTTTTGAAATAAGCGTTAAGTTAAAGGAGCTTTATAGTTAGAAGGAGAAAACAATGAAATACGCAGCTGATTTGCATATACACTCATGTTTATCTCCTTGCTCTGAAGATGACATGACACCAAATAATATTATAAATATGGCTTTGATAAAAGGGCTCGATATTATTGCTGTAACAGACCATAATAGTGGAAAAAATGTGGAGTCTGTTATTGAAGCTGCAAAAAACCGTATTCTTGTTGTACCTGGAATTGAAGTTGAAAGTAAGGAAGAGGTTCATCTATTAACTTATTTTAGAAAACTTAATGATTTAAAAAGTTTTAATCATATTATTTCTCAAAATTTACCTAAGATAGAAATTGATACGAAAATATGGGGTAATCAGATTGTAATGGATAGTAAGGACAGAAAAACAGGACTTGTAGACAATCTTCTTACAACCTCAACAACTTTATCTTTAGAAGAAATATTTTCTATTGTAAGGTCACTAGATGGGGTTGTAGTGCCAGCTCATGTAGATAGAGGAAGTTATAGCATAATTAGTAATTTAGGATTTATACCAGAGAATTTAAAGGTAAAGACAGTTGAGATTATGAAAAAAGATAGTTTAAAGCATCCAAGTATAAAACACTTAAACTATATAATATCTTCAGATGCCCACTTTCTTGGAAATATTTTGGAAAGAATATTTTTTTTAGATTTAAAAAAACTAACAATAGATGAAGTTATAGATAATTTGATAGGCTAGGTCATTAAATTATTTATGAGTAATACAATAAATTTTTAAAAGGAATTATAAATTTAAATTAAATAATCAGAATACTTAAATAACAAATCAATTTAGTTGTTTGAGTTTTATATAAAATAAAAAAAGGAGGATATATTATGTCTGTATTATTTTTAGAAGAAAACAAAGAAAAATTTGATCTATTAAACAAAACTATCGAAGAAAATAAGGATAAAAAAGGGTCTTTAATGCCGATTATGCAAGATGCACAATCGATATTTGGATATTTGCCATTTGAGGTTCAAGAATACATATCAAAAGAACTTGATTTACCTTTACCTGATGTGTACGGAGTAGCAACCTTTTACTCTCAATTTTCATTAGAAAAAAAAGGTGAACACGTAATTTCTGTATGTCAAGGAACTGCATGTTATGTTAAGGGTTCAAAAAAAATTCAAGAAGAATTAGAAAAAGAGCTTGACATTAAAGCTGGAGAAACTACAAATGACGGTAAATTTACTTTGGTAGAAACAAGATGTGTTGGAGCCTGTGGACTTGCACCTATAATAATGATTGATGAAGATGCTCACGGAAAACTAGTTCCAAAGAAAATGAAAGCAGTCGTAGATAAGTACAAAGACAAGTAAAATATGAGAGATATATCACTTCATATACTAGATATAGCTGAAAACTCAGTAAGGGCAGAAGCTGATTTAATTGAAATATTTATAGACGAAAATAAAACTAAAGATATAGTAAACTTAGAAATTATTGATAATGGTAATGGAATGACAAAAACCCAGCTACAAAATGCCTTAGATCCGTTTTTTACAACAAAAGATATAAAAAGGGTAGGGCTAGGAATACCACTTTTAAGAGCAAATACTGAAAGAAGTGGAGGAAAGTTTTCTATAGAGAGTATCCCAGAAAAAGGTACAAAAATAAATTCTACATTTGTAAGGTCAAATATAGATAGACCACCTTTGGGAGATATAAATGGAACAATTATTACTTTGATATTATCTAATCCAGAATTAAATTTTGTATATAAATTTAAAACCGAAAAAGGTGAATATATTTTAGATACAAGAGAAATAAAAAAAATATTAGAGGGAGTATCTATAGCAGAATCAAGTGTAATTGGATTTTTACAGAAAGAAATGAGTGAAGAAATAGAAAAACTAATGGAGGATTAAACAATGAAAAGTAGAGCAGAGCTTGAAGAAATAAGAAAGAAAACCTTGGAATCTATTAATTTAAGAACAGATAGCGATAAAACACGAGTAGTTGTAGGTATGGGAACTTGTGGGATTGCTTCTGGTGCTAGAGAAATCTTGTTAAAGTTCATGAGTGAAAAAGAAAAAAGACAATTAGATAATGTAGAAATAAGACAAACAGGATGTATAGGAGTATGTATGTACGAACCTATGGCGGAAGTATACAGAAAAGGGGAAGAAAAGGTAACTTATGTGCATTTGACCCCTGAAATTGTTGAAGAGATTGTTACAAAACATATAGTAAATGGATCCGTTGTGCGAGAACATACAATTAAATAAAGGGACTAAGCTTAGGTAAGTTATAAGGATAGAAATTAGGAGGATTAAAATATGCATATATATCGTTCACACGTACTTGTATGTGGTGGTACAGGATGTCATTCATCAAATTCAAGTGGAATTGAAAATAAATTTAATGAATCCCTTCTGGAGCATAAATTAGATACAGAAGTTCAAGTAATTATGACAGGATGTTTCGGTCTTTGTGAGCATGGACCAATAGTTATAGTATATCCTGAGGGTGCTTTTTACAGCAACATCGAAATTGATGATGTTGAAAAGATAGTAGAGGAACATTTATTAAAGGGTAGGGTATGTGAAGATTTACTTTATCATGATGCAATTGAAGACGATAAGACAATAAAATCGCTGAATGAAATGGAATTTTATAAAAAACAAAAACGTATCGCTCTGAGAAACTGTGGAGTTATCGATCCAGAGAATATAGATGAATATATTGCATTTGATGGGTATAAAGCTTTGGAAAAAGTACTTTTAACCATGGAGCCTCAAGAAGTTATTGATGTAATTAAAGAATCGGGACTTAGAGGTAGAGGTGGGGCAGGTTTTCCTGTAGGCATAAAATGGCAGTTTACGAAAGATGCAGTAAGTGATACTAAATATATACTCTGTAATGCTGATGAAGGTGATCCAGGTGCTTTTATGGACAGGAGTGTACTAGAAGGAGATCCTCATACTATTTTAGAAGCTATGACTATAGCTGCATATAGTGTAGGTGCTCATGTAGGGTATATATATGTAAGAGCAGAATATCCAATAGCTGTAAATAGACTTAAAAAAGCTATAGATGATTCAAGAGAGTATGGACTTCTTGGGAAAAATATTCTTGATACTGGCTTTGATTTTGATCTTGAAATTAGACTTGGAGCAGGAGCCTTTGTTTGTGGAGAAGAAACAGCCTTAATTGCATCTGTAGAAGGTAAAAGAGGAGAGCCTACTTCAAGACCTCCATTTCCAGCAGTAAAGGGAGTTTTCGGAAAACCTACTCTTTTAAATAATGTAGAAACCTTTGCAAATATTACTAAAATAATATTAGATGGAAGCGAAGAATTCAAAAAGATAGGAACAGAAAAAAGCTCAGGAACAAAAGTTTTTGCCCTTGGTGGAAATATAAACAACACAGGTCTTGTAGAAGTTCCTATGGGTACGACCCTAAGAGAGATAGTTTATGAAATAGGAGGCGGAATACCTGATGGTAAAAGCTTTAAAGCAGCTCAAACAGGAGGACCTTCTGGAGGATGCATCCCTAAGGAATTTTTAGATGTTGAAATAGACTATGATTCTTTAAAAGCCATAGGTTCTATGATGGGTTCAGGCGGACTTATTGTAATGGATGAAGATACTTGTATGGTTGACATAGCAAAATTCTTTTTAGATTTTACAGTAGATGAGTCGTGTGGTAAATGTGTTCCGTGTAGAATTGGAACTAAAAGAATGCTTGAAATACTTGAAAATATAACAAATGGTAAAGGAAAAGAAGGAGATATCGAAAGACTTGAAACATTAGCTAGAAGTATTAGTTCATCTTCTCTTTGCGGCCTTGGTCAAACGGCACCAAATCCTGTAATCAGTACTTTAAAGTATTTTAGACATGAATATGAAGATCATATATACAAAGGAAAGTGCGATGCGGGAGTTTGTAAAGCATTGACATCATATACAATTATTGCTGAAGCATGTAAATCCTGTGGGCTATGTACTAAGGTATGCCCAGTAGATGCTATAGAAGGAACATTAGGCAAAGGTCCATTTAAGATAGATTCAGATATTTGCATAAACTGTGGAGCTTGTCTAGAAAAATGTCCTTTTGATGCAATAGTATTAGGTTAAAAAGGAGGAGCACTAAAATGAAAATGGTTAATTTAAATATAGATGGAAAAAATGTAAGTGTTGAAGAAGGAACCACAGTTTTAGAAGCATGTAGAAATGTAAATATAGATATACCTACTCTTTGTTTTTTAGAAGAAGTAAATGAAATAGGAGCATGTAGACTCTGTCTTGTAGAAGTTGAAAATAACAGTGGACTCCATGCAGCCTGCGTTCTTCCTTGTAGTGAGGGAATGAGTGTTAAAACTAATTCTCCTGCTATAAGAGAAACGAGAAAAGTAAACTTAGAACTTATTCTATCAAATCATGATAGAAAATGCTTAACTTGTGTTAGAAATACAAACTGTGAACTTCAAGATTTAGCTGAAAGATTTGGAATCACGGATATTAGCTTTGAAGGTGAAATGACAGATACTGTAGTTGATGATTTTTCTCCTTCTATAGTTAGGGATACTAATAAATGCATACTTTGCCGAAGATGTATTGCTGTATGTAGCCAGGTCCAAGAAATTGGCGTTATTGGTGCAACAGATAGGGGCTTTAATACTAAAGTTGGGCCAGCATTTGAACTCAGCATAAATAATGTGCCATGCATAAATTGTGGCCAGTGCATAATAGCTTGTCCTGTTGGAGCATTAAAAGAAAAAGATGATGCTTATAAAGTTTGGAATGCATTAAATGACGATGACAAGATAGTAGTAGTTCAAACAGCACCAGCAACAAGAGTAGCTTTAGGAGAAGAGTTTAATCTTCCTATAGGTTCTAATGTAAAAGGTGAGATGGTTACTGCCCTTAAAATGATGGGATTCGATATGGTCTATGATACAAACTTTGCTGCAGACTTAACGATTTTAGAAGAAGGAACAGAGCTTTTATCAAGAATAAATAATGGAGGAAAACTTCCGCTAATTACATCTTGTAGCCCTGGTTGGGTTAAATTCTGTGAAGACTATTACCCGGACTATATAGATAATCTTTCCTCGTGTAAGTCTCCTCATCAGATGCTTGGGGCCTTAGTAAAATCATATTATGCAGAAAAGCAAGGGATAGATCCTGAAAAAATATTTGTGGTTTCAGTTATGCCATGTACAGCGAAAAAGTTTGAGTCAGAAAGAGACGAAATGAAAATTAATAATATAAAAGATGTTGATGCTGTACTTACAACAAGAGAAATAGCTAGAATGATTAAAGAAGCAGGAATAGATTTCGTTAACCTAGAAAAAGGTGAATACGACCCAGTATTTGGTGATTCATCAGGAGCTGGAGCTTTATTTGGAGCTACAGGTGGAGTTATGGAAGCAGCTCTTAGGACTGTCTTTGAACTTATCACTGGAAGACCTCTTGATAATTTAGAGATAAATGCTGTTAGAGGACTTGAGGGAGTTAAGGAAGCAACCATAGATATTGATGGTTTAAAGGTTAGCGCTGCAGTAGCACATGGAATGAAAAACGCTAGAAAAATTTTAGATAAAGTAAAAAATGGAGAAAAAGAGTATCATTTTATAGAAATAATGGGATGTCCTGGTGGATGCATAACAGGTGGTGGACAACCAATAGTGAAATCTAAAACTGTTATGGAAAAGAATGTTTGGAATCTAAGAGCAGAAGCTATTTATAACGAAGATAGGAGCCTTAATGTAAGAACATCACATGAAAATCCTTCTATTATAAAGATTTATGATACTTATCTTGGAAAACCAAACAGCGAAAAAGCTCACGAGCTGCTTCATACAACTTATATAAAAAGAAAACAATATAATAATGAATAAAATTGTAAGCACATAAATTTTAATATAGCTTAGCCAAACTAAGCTATATTAAATTATACTAGGAGGAATAAATGAATAAACAAACTAGATGGTTAACTCGGACGGCACTTCTTTTAGCTTTAGCACTTCTTTTTCAATCCTTAAGAGCGGTAATACCAAAAATAATGGTACCAGGATTTGGAGAGCTTGATCAATATATAATTGGTTCTTTAGTAAATACTGTTCTTATTTTAGCTGCAATAACAACTGGTATAACTGGTGGAATCGCTGTAAGTATCCTAACTCCACTTGTTGCCTTGATGCAAGGAGAAATAGCTTTTCCTGTAATGACGCCTTTTGTTGCATTAGGTAACATGGCACTCGTTATATTTGTAGCACTTTTATATAATAGAAATAAAATAGCATCCTTTGTTACAGGAACTATTGCAAAATTTATTACTTTATATTTAACTATAAATTTTATCGTTATTCCAATAATAACACCAGATTTACCAGCGGAAAAAGCTGGTGTTGTAAGAACTATGCTTTCATTTAAATTTGGATACCCTCAACTTGTAACCGCAGCAATAGGAAGTATAATCGCATTTGGTTTGATACCAGTACTTGAAAGGGTCCTTAAAGAAAATTTCAGCTTAAAGAATATTAAATAAATAACTTCACATAATATATAATATGATGCTAAAATTATTGTAAACAAAAAGCATTTATTAAATAATTAATAATCGAAAAAACTCTCTTTATTATATAATTTGATATAATAATTTAAAAGAGGAGTTGTTTGAAATATTTTATTGTGAGTTAGAACTTTTTGATGATGAAATATATTTAAAACTTGATAAAGTGCAATCTGAAAATCTAAAAAAAGGATATGTTCCATCATATCACTTTAAAATATTTAGAGTTTTGGATAAAAAAGAACTAGGAATATGTGACTTGCGAATTGGGCACAACAAGAATACTTTCTATGGTGGAAATATAGGATATTTTATTGATGAAAAATACAGAGGTCATAATTATGCAGGAAAAGCATCTTTATTATTATTTAAATTAGCTTTAAAACATAATATGGATTACCTATTAGTAACCTGCAGCACTCAAAACATTGCTTCAATAAAAACTATTAAATACATAGGAGGAGAATTTACGGATTTACTTTATATTCCATGTGATCATGAAATGTATAAGGAAGGAATAATAAAAGTTTTTCAGTATAAAGTGAATCTTTTAAGAAATAATTTTGTTTGACTTATAAGCTGTCCTCCTATAATATTATTTTATAACAATATTATAGGAGGACTTAATGATAAAACAAGATAATATCAAAAAAAGAGCTATCTTCGTGTCAAGTATTTCAGGATTTATAGCAGCCCTTAGTTCGGCTGTTGGTCTAGGTAATATTTGGAGATTCCCAACAATGGTTGGAGAGAATGGCGGAGGAGCTTTTATTTTTGTTTACTTAATTTGTGTAATGCTACTCGGTATTCCTATAATGATAGCTGAATTTTTTATAGGGAGAAAGACAAGAACTAATGCTATAGGTGCTTTTGATAAATTTAAAGCCAGTTCTTTTTGGAAAGTAATAGGATATCTAGGAGTTATATCGACTCTCTTTATATCGTTTTTTTATAGCACTGTAGCCGGATGGGTATATTCCTATGTTTATAAAGCCTTTTCAGGTAAATTTTCATTTATAAGGAACTTAGAGATGGGACAAGCTAAGAGTTTTGTAAATGAAGAGTTTACAAGAACTGTTGATGTAAATTTATATCCTATGCTATGGCAAGGACTGGCTATATTTGTAGTAGCTTTTATATTAATACAGGGTGTAAATAAAGGTATAGAGAAAATAACTAGAATTTTAATGCCAATTTTATTTGTAATTATTTTGCTTATAGTTTTTAGAAGTATAACACTTAGTGGAGCCTCAGAAGGAATTAAGTTTTTATTTAAAATTGATTTTACGAAAATTACAAAGCCAGTAATTTTATCAGCGCTTGGTCTTTCATTTTTCAAGCTTTCTATAGGACTTGGAACAATGATAACTTATGGAAGTTACTTTACAGATGATAACAATATGATAAATACTTCAATGAAAGTTGCAGTGTCGGATACTATAGTATCGATGCTAATTGGTATAGCTATATTTCCAGCTGTTTTCACATTTAATTTAGAGCCGGGATCAGGACCAGGACTTTTATTTAATACAATACCTCTGATATTTTCAAAAATGCCTTTTGGAAATATTTTATTAGTTTTGTTTTTTCTTCTTACAGCTTTTGCTGCAACAATGGCCATGATGTCAATGGTAGAAGTTTCTGTAACTTTTTTATCAGAAGAATTTAAATTTAAAAGAAAAAATGCAGTTATAATTATTTCAACTTTAATATTTTTGGTTGGTTCTTTAACCACTCATTCAAAAAGTGTTTTTGGTAGCATAAGCATTTATGGGAAAAACTTTTTTGATTTTTTTGATTATATGTCTTCAAATATATTTTTACCTATAGGTGGACTTTTGATAGCTGTTTTTGTTGGATACTTTGTAAAAAAAGAGGATCTTTATTTTGAACTATCAAATAAAGGGACTTTGGATAATACTAGAACTATAAAAATTTTTAATTTTATAATAAAGTTTTTAACGCCGGTTTTAATAGTTATAGTTTTTTTAAATATATTTAATATTATCTAGGACAAGTAGTAGTAATGAACCTCCCCTACTGAGCTAAAGCACAGGAGGGGTTTCTGAGAATCTATAGCCTAAGCTACTCTTATTCTCAGTGGTGTATCCACGGCACCTCTACGGTATAAGGCATCTAAGCCTACAACCTTACTTTTTCTTAATATATTTAGAGCTCCGTTAATATCGGAGTTGATTAGCAGACCTTTACTAGTTTTGTATAGGCCTCTTTTTATTCTTTTGCCAGAATAATGGCATTTGTCAATAGGGTCCTTATCCCAAAATGAAGATTTAGACGTATAGGATTCCTCTTGTAAATGAAGGGTAATGCCTTCCCGGTAACACATATAGCTAAGGCTTTCCTTTATTTTACCCATAGGTAAGCTAACTAGGTTTTGATTGT
>LFRM01056334.1_pt4 | contig 18670 bp, 21 predicted proteins | sample 618341 | NCBI WGS metagenome assembly LFRM01 (sample SAMN03654438, study PRJNA283298) | anaerobic digester metagenome | isolation source: pool of bioreactors CSTR01a, CSTR02a, and CSTR03a thermophilic anaerobic... | place: Denmark: Kgs. Lyngby | collected 2014-05-21 | reverse complement strand
GGTCTTCAACAAGCACTTCGCTCTTTTCAACCTCAGAATATAAGACGATAGTTTCTTGAAATACCAACTCTTGGGTTTTAGGTACTTCTGGACTCTTGCGTTTTACTCTTCCAAATCCTTTTCTTGCCATTAGTCTTTCCCCTCTTAAGATTAGCAGTTGCTGATTCGTTTGGTAGATAATATCAATTGGCTACACGATGTTCAGCCTTTAGATTATTACAAGTGAGTTTCTCTCGCTTTCATATATTATAACGTTTATTACGGATTTTCGTAATATAGCAAAAAAGGAGCATCTCACATGTGAGATTGCCCCTATTTTCATTAGAATTAGTTGATTGCTGTTGCTGCTTCCATTGCGATGATTACAAAGTTAATAATAAACAATGCACCTGAAACATATACAATTGGGTGAACTTCTTTAGCTTTACCAACTGATAGTTTGACTAGAATGTATGCTGCAAAACCGAATGCTAAACCGTTTGAGATACTGTAAGTAAGAACTGCCATGAGTACTGTGAAGAATGCTGGAATAGCTTCTTCGAAATTTCCCCACTCGATATCAGCAAATGATGCTGACATTAAGATCCCTACAACTACAAGAGCTGGAGCAGTTGCCGCTGATGGTACTAAACCAACAAATGGTCCTGCAATAATACTGAGTAAGAATAAACCAGCAGTAACTACTGAAGTAAGACCTGTACGACCACCAACTTCAATACCCGCTGAACTTTCAACGAATGTTGTTGTATTTGAAGTACCAAGAACCGCACCAATTGAAGTAGCGATTGCATCAGCAAACATTGCTTTATCCATTTTTGATGAGAATCCTTTTCCGTCCATAAGAGCTTGTTCGTCTTCAGCAGTAAAGATTCCTGTACGACGACCTGTTCCAATGAATGTTCCGATAGTATCAAATGTATCCGTTAAACTAAATGCGAATACAATTGGGAAAATCTTTAGTAGACCATGATTTGAGAATAAACTTCCCAATCCTTCTTTACCAATTCCTTTACCAACGATTGATCCGAAATCAGCGAAGATTTGTGAATATGATGCGCTTTGTGAGACACCGTCTAATTGAACGACGCCCATTGGTATTCCAATAAGTGTAGTTAAGAGGATACCAATTAACATTGCACCCTTAACTTTACGTAACATAAGAACTAATGTGACCACCAGTCCGATCATTGCAAGTAATACGTTTTTATCAGCAAAGTTTGTGATTGCTGGAACGCCTGCACTAAAGTCGATGAATCCAATGTTTAGAAGTCCGATATAAGCGATGAACAATCCAATACCAGCTCCGATTGCTTGTTGCAATGTTTCTGGAATTGCCGTTACGATGTGCTTACGAACACGAGTTACAGTAATTAGAATGTTGATGATACCACATACGAATACAAGTCCTAGTGCTTCGTACGGTGTATATCCGTTTAACATAACAACAGTATAAGTAAAGAATGCATTCAATCCCATCCCCGGCGCTTGAGCGTAAGGTACGTTAGCAAATAATCCCATTACTAATGTTCCTATAACTGCAGCTAGAATTGTCGCAATATATACCCCGTTAAATGGTAGACCCGCTTGTGACAAGATGTCCGGGTTTACAAATAAAATGTAGGCCATCGTAAAGAAGGTTGTTACACCCGCTAAAACTTCTGTACCTACAGTAGTGCCATTTTCTTTCAGCTTAAAAAATTTATCCATGATATTTTCTCCTTTTTCCTCAGCTTCAAATCGAACCAAATAAAAATCGGAGAAAACTTATATGTTTTCACACGATAGTCGACGCATTTACGGCGCGTCGGTAGATACTACCTGACCATATTACAGGTATTATATTCGGTTATTCATTACTCTATTAGTATAGTGCTTAGTCATGCATTGTCAAGTAATTTAATTTGAAAAAAACAAAGACGCATTTTATATGCGCCTTTTCATATTTTATATTGGTTTTCGAGTATTCAATAAACGCAAACTATTCAGAATCACAAGAATCGTACTTCCCTCATGTCCCACTACACCCAACGGTAAACTTACAAAGGACATAAAGTTCGCTGCAACGAGAAGAATAATCACCGCAAATGAGAACACAATGTTCTGAATCACGATACGACGCAAGCGATACGAGAGATCAAGAGCATACGCTAAATTACTCACATCATCCTTTACAAGAATAATATCGGCTGCCTCAATCGCAATATCCGTTCCACTACCCATCGCAATCCCTACACTCGCATTCGCTAATGCGGGAGCATCATTAATTCCATCGCCCATCATCACAACTGATCCGTACTCTTCTTCTAAGTTCTTGACAATATCTGCCTTCTCATCAGGAAGACACGAAGCAATCACTCGCGTAATGCCGATCTGGTTCGCAATGTGTTGTGCTGTTTTTTCATTATCACCCGTAATCATAATCGTTTCAATCTTACGAGACGCAAGCCATGAGACAAGCGTACGTGCATCTTCACGAACTTCATCCGCTAAACCAAGTAGCGCAACCGCAACACCATCACACTCAACGAATACTAAACTCTTACCAGCAGATGCCCATGATACTGACTTCGCATCTAAAGCTTCATTATGGTGGCTCATAAAATCACTGTTACCTAAGCGGTACAATCGACCTTCATAAACACCTTCGATCCCAAAGCCTGGTTTCTCTAAAACTGAACTGACAGAATCTGTGTCACTTATATTATATTGTTTACTCAAACCTTTTACGATGGCGCTAGCCAATGGATGAGATGAATAGTTTTCAATCGCTACAATAGCCGCAGCATGTGTCTTGTCTTCCATAAATACATCAGTAAGTGATGGTAAGCCATAAGTGAGTGTTCCTGTCTTATCAAATGCGACTGCCTTCACATCAACGAGATTCTCAAAATGAATCCCACCCTTAACTAAGATACCGTTTCGAGCTCCGTTGGAAATCGCTGCTAAAGTAGCAGGCGTAACCGAGGCAATCAGTGCACATGGAGATGCGACGACCAGTAAGATCATTCCTTTATAAAATGCATCTTCAAACGGTACGTTCATAAAGAAAAACGGAATCGCAATCATAAGGAATACAGATACAAGAATAATTCGTGCATATGAATCTTCAATCTTATCAATCAGACGCGCTGTTTTTGAAGGGAACTGTTGTGCCTCCTCAACCATGCGAACGATCTTTTGAATCAAAGTATCACTCACATCCGTACTCACAGAAAGCGTTAAGGGATGTGAAATATTTAAGGTTCCACCAAAGACAGTTTCTCCTATTGATTTTTCTTTAGGAAGTGATTCACCTGTAATAGCGGCTTCTTCGATACTTGATCGACCTTCTGTAATCAGAGCATCAATCGGGAATGTCTCTCCCATGGCGACAATAATATTATCGCCAACCTTTAGTTCTTCTACCGCAACGACTTCAGTTGATCCGTTGGATAAGAGACGTGTTGCTGTTGTTGGTTGAAGTGCCATCATCGCACGAATCTCGCGTTTTGACTGATCCAGCGTATAGTCTTCTAATGCTCCTGATAGAGAGAAGATAAAAATTAGGATTGCCCCTTCTGAGTAGTATCCAATGAGACATGCTCCAATTGCTGATAAAATCATCAAGAGCTCTACATTAAGATGTTTATTTTGAAAGGTATCAATCAACCCTTCTTTTGTTTGGTGATACCCACCAATCACAATTGCGAGAATATAGACAAGCGCATTGTCGCTCACCAATCCAATCGCGAGTAGTACCCCACACATTATTGCTTCTTTTAGTGACCAAAGTAAGTTTTTCATATTGTTCTCCTATAATAGTGATAACCATTATCATTATTATATCATAAGATTCTTTACAATTCACTACCTTAAAATAAAATATTAGAAATTAAGAAATCAAAAAAACATGAAACAATTTATAAATTGTCTCATGTTCAATATTTATTTCTTCTTGAATATGGTTTTATACCATGGTTCTTTATAAATTATTTTACTCAGTGCTGAGCGGTTTTCATTAATAATACGCTGGCCCGCTTCAATTGTCGCACGCCCTTTTCCGATATCAAAAATCTGAATCGTATCAAGGGGAACGTTTAATATAACGTCTGTATGTTCTAGAATTGATTTGTCAGTTTGAATTCTCATAATATCCATAACACGTGTTGCCAGTGGAATCACTGAGAAGTCACCTGAAAAATCTGAATCAGTGTGCATAGTAACACCAATTGTTTTATCCACTTTATATCCATCTAATAAAGGAACTGGAAGATTCATTGTGAGACCGCCATCAACTAATTTATAATCACCGAACTCAACAGAACCAATCACAAATGGGAACGAACACGATGCGCGTATGGCAAGTGATAAGGTAACATCTGTTTCTACAATCCACTCATCATCCAGTGATTTAAATAATTCAGGATGTGAAACAAATACAATGGTCTTACCTGTAATAAGATCCACTGCAGGTATCGCAAGTGGGATCTTAACATCCGAAATCATTTTAATACCCAATGGCTCAAGAACTTCTATTAAGAGTTCTTCGAGTTCCACTCCATCAACGTATCCACCTAATACCTTTTCCTTATTGAAGGGATTAAGTTTTTTACTGAATCGCCTGAATGTTCTGCGCTCAGTTAGGGTGCCCTCTAACCTAAGGACAATTTCGGATACCTCATCGGCACTCAGTCCACATGCGAGCAGTCCTGCGATCACTGAACCCATTGAAGTTCCTGATAAAGCTGAAATTATAATACCATCTTCCTCGATAGCCCTCATGATGGGAAGTTGAGAAAAAGATCGAATACCACCGCCCGAAAGAGCAACACCTATTTTTTGCACAAAAACCACCTACCTTACCCCTAATTATACACTAAAGTATATGTTACAATATTGAAAAGAGGTGAAATTATGGAACTAATACCAACGGCATTACTCGGAACAATCATTATTCTACTTTTAATTCTTATCATTAGAAGTTTCACAAATCAAAAGGATTACGAACTAAGAGATCACTTAAACACAAATTTCAATCAGTTTACCGATCGAATGGATTCGCGACTCACTGAACAAAACGAAAGAAATACCAACTTCGAAAAAGAAACAAATCATAATCTGATCAACTTTCAAGAGAAGCTCGTTCGCTTTCAACAAGAACAGTTCAAAGAACTCAGAGATACTTTAGAAAATAGACTCAACAGAATGGATGAGAAAGTAAACATATCCCTTGAACAAGGCTTTGAAAAGACAAACAAGACGTTCACTAATATTGCGGAGCGATTATCCAAAATAGATGAAGCACAAAAGAAGATTGATTCCTTATCAATTGAAATTGTTTCCCTACAAGATGTACTCACTGATAAAAAGACACGCGGTACGTTTGGTGAGGTTCAATTGAACCAAATCCTTTACTCCATCTTCGGTGAAAAGAATGACAGTATTTACCAAACTCAATACAACTTCGGNNTCTAAGTTTCCACTGGAAAACTATCGTAAGATGATTGATCAAAGCAGTACTGAACTAGAACGATCCATCGCAAGCAAACAATTTGTCCAAGACTGTAAGATACATATTGATGATATAGCGCGTAAGTATATCATTCCAACAATCACTTCAGATCAAGCACTGATGTTTGTGCCCGCGGAGGCAGTCTTCGCAACCATCAATGCATACCACCAAGAAATCATTGACTATGCGCAAAGGAAACGCGTATGGCTTGTCTCACCAACGACACTGATGAGTACACTAACGACAATTCAAACAATTCTAATTAACTTAGAGCGCGAGAAATACGCTGCCGTCATCCACGAACAACTTCGAAGCCTAGGAACCGAGTTCCAACGCTACTCTGAACGATGGGATAAACTCAGCAACAGACTTGAAGGCGTCAATAAAGATATTAAGGACTTACACATTACTACAAGTAAAATAACGAAACGTTTTGACTCTATCGCTTCAACTGAGGCGAGTACACTTGAGAATTCTGAGCAATAATCATAGTCGACAATGCAAAGAGAATCCGCTTAGGCCGATTCTCTTTTTATTTTGAATATACTCTTTTAAGGTTTGGACTCAAACAAGTCAGGAGAACATAGGGCATAATACCCGTTGTCTCGTGAATGAGTTGTGCACTTCGATTAACTCCAATGAGTTCTACCTTAGTCCCAACCTCAGTTTCTTCATCAACTCTAAGCATCGTTTGATTCATGCATACTTTACCTAGAATGGATTGTGCTTTACCTGCAATGAATACAGGGCACAGGGCTTGTCTCATATCAAAGCCATCACTATATCCAATTGGGATTGTTCCATACTTCAGTGTTTCAGTGACTTCATAGGTATAATCATAACCGATGGTATCAGCTGGATACGCGGTATCAATGAATTCAAGATTCGCATAGAGACTTAAAATGGGTTTCAATCCCTTGATCCCGTCTCGATATCCATACATCCCTAGACCAAATCTTGCGGCATTAATGTATGCATTGGATTTTATAATTTCTACAGGTGCATTTCCGACATGAATCCATTTGAATGAATGTTTAATTTGACTTAGTAATTCAGTAAATTTATTAATTTGTTGTGTACCAATTTCAATGTTTGTAGGATTTCCAAAATGAGTGTAAATCCCTTCAACTGAATGCTTACTATTCACAATGGTATGAATGTCACTGAGATCTTTTAATCCAATGCGATTCATTCCTGTGTTTATTTCAATGTGAAGTCTGATTGGACTTTTAAGTGTCTCAAACCAATCCAATGAAGCTACTGTATAAATAAAGTTATGGTGTAAGTTTTCTTCAATCAATGATACATCCGTAAAGCCGAAGACTAAGATATCTGTTTCAATGCCGTGCTCTCTTAAACGAATGGCTTCTCGTATTGAGAATACACACAAGACTTGAACGTCCAATGCATGTGCGATTTCCACATCTCCATGACCATAAGCATTATCTTTCACAACACCAAATACTTCTTTTGTAGTTAAGGTTTTAAGATGATTTACGTTCTCATTGAGAACACTTAAATCAACCTCTGCCCATACGCTCACTAAATTACCCTCGAGTACGTGTAAGCAATGAAGAGTGAAAGGACGCGAGTCGCAATCCATAGCCACTGATCAACGTCAGAATAAAAGATAAACTGAATCACTAATGAATAGGATTGAATGTTAAAGATGGCCATCAATCCGTAGCTTGCGACAACATCTGATAAGAAGATTGCGCACAGTGTCACAATAATTCCAAGAACTGAAAAACGTGTTTGAACGCCTCGACCGTATCGACGAATAACATATGCGACAAGATACCCTACTAATAAGAGGAACAATGATGTATCTAAGATTCCTCGTAAAAGACCCGTCCCTATTCCAACAACGATTCCCGTAATTATTGCGAGGATGAGAGCATAACGAAATCGCTTGTCTTGACTCATCCCTTTTCTATCCAACATACTCATTATAAAAAACCCTCTTTCATAAATATTTTCTTAATTAATTTTACCATAAGTTAATCGCTTATCATAGGCAATACGCAATCCATCATTCACTCGGACTTCTCCGCATTCACTATACCCTAGTTTTTCGAGTAAGTTTCGCATGCCTTCATTATCATATCCTGTATCTACTCTGATTGTTGATACACTCTTTTTCAGAATAATCGTCTCAATAGAATCCATTGCCTTTAGGGCATAACCCTTCCCTCGATTATTAGGATCGATTGCGAGTCGGTGAATGGTTGCGTAAACTCCAGTTGTACTCCACGCTCCCTTGATCTCATTGTAGTTGGGATCTGGTTCAAATTGGATTGCTACATAGCCGATTACTTTATTCTCAACATTAATTGTATACCCATTCTTATCTTTCAAATCATTCAATATTGTGCCTTCATTAGGATAGGAGTTTTGCCACTGATCGATTCCCATATGCTTAAACACTTTCTTAGTTTCTTCGATTACACTCATAACTACTTCCATATCACTTGGGTCCATCGCTTTTAAGTATACTTTCATATCATATCTCCTATATATCATCATGTTTATTTGCTATAATGTGCTTATGAAAAATATAAAACCTTATGCGTATGCTGCGCTCGGCGGCATTCTATTTGCGGTATCGGTGAACTTGTTCCTTATACCCGCATCCATCTATAACGGCGGTGTCGTTGGGATAGCACAACTATTCCGTGATGCAGTGCTTTATCTTTTTAATATAAATCCATCCTTTGATATTGCCGGGATCTTAAACTTTACACTCAACATCCCAATTCTTATCTTCGCATGGACGCGTATGTCTAAGAATTTTGTGAAACTAACACTTGTATCCATTATCGCACAAACGATCACACTTTCAATCATCCCTGTTCAAACAAAACCATTGATTGATGATGTCTTCGTCGCAATCCTGATTGCGGCTGTGATGGGAGCCTTCGGAGCATCCTTAACCTATCGTGCTAAAGGAAGTTCCGGTGGACTTGATGTCATTGGATTCTACCGTTCTCAGAAGAATAAGGGAAGCCTTGGTTCAATCTATCTAGCCGTTAACTCCGTAATCTATGCAATCTGTTTAATTCTATACGATGTACAAACAGCACTCTATTCATTAATATACTCCTCAATTTTCTCATATTGTTTGGATAAATTCCACCATCACAATATAGAAGTTAACGTTATGATTTTTACAAAGAACACTGAAATTAAACACCTTATTAACAACGTCATTCGAAGAGGAGTTACTCATTGGGATGGCAAGGGAGCCTATACTGGTGATACAATGGACGTTATAGTAACGATTGTTGCTCAATCCGAAGTAGCTGAATTGAGAAAACTCGTTAAGAAGACTGATCCTGGCGCCTTTATTATCCTGAACGAAAATTTAAAAGTAGAAGGCGGATTTGAAAAACGCCTCATATAGGAGACACAAATGATAATTCCAGAATACAGTGGTAACTTAAGAAAACATATTATTCGCGTACCCGAAGCCATTGCTCAGGCAAGTGGTATCAGGGTCTTTGGTCGTTTGTTGAAGTCTTTTATCTTCACAACTGATGTCGCAATCATTCGAAACTGTAATGCGGACGCAATCATTGCGATCTATCCCTTTACACCCCAACCCATCATCACTCACTCCATCATCACCGCATCCGATATTCCTGTTTTTTCAGGTGTAGGCGGCGGCACAACACGTGGTCCTCGAGTCATCGGACTCGCCGTTGATGCTGAGCAACAAGGTGCCATGGGAGTCGTAGTAAACGCCCCAACAGCAAACACACTTATTAAAGCAATCAAAACAACACTAGAAGTTCCCATTATCGTTACAGTAACAACTGATAACGATGATATCGCTGGAAGACTGCGTGCAGGAGCAACCATCTTAAACGTCTCTGCCGCAAGTAAAACTCCTGAAGTTGTCGCGAAGATACGCGCTGAATATCCTGATGTTCCCATCATCGCAACTGGGGGTCCAAGTGAGGACAGCATTAACCGCACGATTGCGGCAGGTGCCAATGCCATCACATTTACGCCACCAAGTACGGCAGAACTCTTTAAGGATATGATGGAACGCTACCGCGAGTAAGCATGGACAATGCAGGCATTAGCCATTTATGATACGATACTAACATGAGGTGATATATATGACATTTGAAGTAAGTTCACAAGCTGCACAGTGGTATATTGATGAGCTTAGGCTCAAAGAAGGTGACAGCATCAAGTTTTTTGGTAAAGTGTATGGAACACGAAGCGGCTTCTCTTTCGCAATCGCAAAGGAAACAGCAACGAATCCCTACAAAGTAGTCACAATTCAAGGCGTTAATTTCTACATTGAGAAAACGGATGAATGGTTCTTCCAAGACATCGACTTAACCGTTGGTATGGATCCAGAACTGAATGAACCCACGTTTATTTACGAAGAGAAGTCACAATAATACAAAACAAGCCCACATCACTAAACTGATGTGGGCTTTCTAAACTTCACGTAAAGACTTAAGTCATGGATAACATCATAATAGTCACATGCGGCATGTTTCAAAAAGCCTTCTTGCACAAATCCAAGCTTCTTCAATAACTTATGGGATGACTCGTTTCCAGTAAAGACTCTTGCACTAATGACTTCATGTGTATCTTTAATCACAATATGGATATCTCCGCGCTCCATCATTTCAATCAGAAACTCAGGATATGTCAGTGGTCTTACAATATTAAACTTTTGAACATAATCAGAAATTAAATAAGGGATATAGTGTTTTAGCATCAGTCGCTTTTGCGTATCTCAACAAGAGTCTCTCTGTTTCCATAGGTGACGCTCCTTTATATTTCCATAGTACCATAGAAAATAAAAAAACGGATTTCTCCGTTATTGATTCATAGCAATATAGGCAGCGCCAATACTTCCCGCATCATTAAATTGTTGGCAAACCTCTACAGACCAGTGCTTTGAGTATGGATTGATGTGTTTCAATTCTTCGTTGATATCAACGATTAATCGTGGAACAACCGAAACACCACCACCGATGAGAATCTTCTCTGGGTCCAGAGCAAATCCAATGTTTAAAATTCCTGTTGAAAGAGCACGAATCCATTTTCGATATACTGGTACGACGACTTCATTACCCTCATCAATCATTGCGAAGACTTTCTTACCATCCAGTGTTGAGACCGGTACATTCAGTGCAACAGCAACATTCTTAATGAAAGGAATCGTTGCGGAAGTCGCACTCATGATTTGAATATCTGAAAAATCATCAAACTCTTGATTAATCATATAGCCAAATTCACCCGCAAAGAAATTTGATCCTGTGTACAATTCATTATTAAGAACAATACCACCACCAATACCCGTTCCGATGGTAACACACACGAAGTTTTTAACGCCTACTCCGGCACCAATCCACTTCTCAGCAAGCGCAACACAGTTTGCATCGTTCTCTGCAACGATTGTGTACGGTGTTCTGCCTTCCATGGCCTCAACGATATTAATACCACCCAGGACACGAATTGCGCCTCCTTCGATGATATCACCCGTTTCAGAATTAATGCCTCCAGGAATACTGATTCCAACACCATCAAGTTTTCCTTTTGAATTAATAATCTCAGCGAACTCATTGAGTATGAATTCTAAATTATCGCGAACTGTTACTTGCGATCCTTCGCTACCAAGTTCTTTAACACCATCTTGATTATAGACTGCATATTTAATACTACTTCCGCCCACGTCAATTCCTAAATATCGCTTCATCCAAATTACCTCCACTTTTAAACATTATAACATTATTATAATTCGAACTCCATACAATAATCATCCATTACATAGCCTTCGCCAATATCCTTCACAACACTGCGAACGATTTCAAACCCTTTAGCTTCATATGCCTTCAAGGCAGGGTTCTCTTTGTTTACGTATAGGCGTAGGCATTGATGGGTAGATTCATTCTTACACTTATCAATGATCTTCGATAAAATACCTTTCCCTCTGAAGTTATTTAAGATATAAATCTTTGAGATTAAAAGGCATTCATCTTCCGTTGTAATCGCGTAATAACCACAGACTACTTCATCAAAATAAATCAAGAAATAATCCATTCCATCATGTTTAATGGCTTCAAACGATTGAAGCTTCTCAATCATGTATTCTCTCTGTTCCACAGACAAAAGGTCTTGATAGGCATCGTGCCAAATTTCTTTGGCTAAGGATGCTACAAGACCCCTTTGGTGATCATTCACGACGGATTCAAAGACTACCACGGTCTTAATTCGTCCTTAACAACAAAGAAGCTTTTCTTCGCAAATTGCGCGAGTGGATCATCTGAATATGAATCAGAATAGAATTCTTCGATCTCATCTACTGAAAAGTGCTCATTAAATCGAGTTACCTTTTCACTTCCGTAGCAATTTGGTCTTAGATTTCTTCCAGTATGTGGATCCACAACAGATCCTATTAATGCTACTCCTAGTTCCTTACAGATTGGTTGAAGTAAGAATTCAGGTGAAGCAGAAACGATAACGTCATCACTTCGTTTTTGTTCAAGGTACCAGGGTTGGATTTTGTGCTTATGAGCAATCCAAAATTCTTCAATAGCTTGATCAATATCATCGATTAAAGTGAAGTATTTATAAAACTCTGTTTTCATTGCTGTTTTATCATGTTTACCTAATTTATATTTTAATGCAGCTCCGGCTTGTTTAAACCACAGTTTGCTGAGACGAGGAGTTCTTTTTAGATTAAATTTGTAGAAGTCAATTGATGAATCCCCATCATAAATCGTCTTATCAAAATCATATACGTTCATAATTTCTCTCCTATCCTGCGAGAAGAGTATATTTATCTCGCATCTTTATATAAACTTGAGCCGTCTGTTCACAATCCTCAATACCACGATGTCCAAGTAACCTCACAACATCAAAATACTTACACAGTGTTTCAAGTTTGTGGTTCTCTGAATCATCATTGAGAAGTCGTGATATTCGAAGTGTATCAATATGGTTATGGTTTAATCCCTTACCATGAACTTCTCGATATGCTTTGTCTACCATTCCAAGGTCAAAATCAACGTTGTGACCAAGGATGATGTCATTGCCTAAAAATTCAACAAAGTCTTTGATGACCGCTTCAATGCGCGGCGCTCCAAGGAGCATTTCATCACTGATTCCTGTCATTTCTACGACAAAAGGAAGAACTTTTCGTGTCGCTTTAATCAACTTCGTAAATCGTTCAACCGGTTCGTAATTTCTGTATCTAATACCGCTTATTTCTGTGATGTCGCCAACACCATTACCGCGACCTGTCATTTCAAGATCAATTACAGTAAAGTCTGGGACAAACTGGAGTAAGTTTTTACCTGTGTTTCTCATTTCATGCCTCAATTTCTAATTTAATTGTATCACAAATTAAAAGAAAAAGGAGCGAGTGCTCCTAGTGTTTTGAACTCATTACCATCAACTCTGCGATGCGCTGTGAGAATTCTACTGGATTATCCAGTGGCAACCCTTCAATCAAGCACGCTTGGTCGTACAGTGTTTTTGCGTATGATTCCAATCGTTCGTCTTTATTTGTGAATGCGAAGTCCAAGCTCTCAACGATTGAGTGATTTGGATTCAATTCAAGTATTCTTTTTGCCTTAATGCCTTCAGGTCCTTCTGGCATCGCATTCAAAATCTTTTCCATTTCAAAGGATAAACCATCTTCACTTACGAGTGATACTGGGTGGTTGAGTAAGGTACTTGAGAATACGACATCATCCACTTTATCAATTAAGAGTTCTTTTAATGCTTCTAAGAGATCTTTACTGCTCTCTGTTTTCTCTTTAACCTTTGTTTTTGTTTCTTCATCCACAAGATCAAGATCACTTGAGTTAATTGATTTAAATGTTTTTGAATCAAATTCATGAAGGACTTGAATCACAAACTCATCAATTTCATCACTGAGATAAAGGACCTCGAATCCTTGACCCAATACAAATTCTGTCTGTGGTTGCATCATGCACTTCGCACGGCTCTCCCCAGCAATATAGTAAATTTCTTTTTGATCTTCTTTCATGCGCTCAACATATTCCTCCAGTGAAACATAACCTTCACCGTGTGAACTTTCAAACAGAAGTAAGTTCTTCAGTTTGTCTTTATGCATTCCAAAGTCGGCATAGACACCGTACTTAATGGAAAGACCAAAGTTTGTCCAGAATATATCGTATTCAACACGATCATTCTTCTTCATTTTCTCTAATTCATCTTTAATCTTGCGTTCAATTCTGTTTGAAATCATCTTAATTTGACGATCATCTTGAAGAATTTCTCGTGATATATTAAGCGGTAAATCAGGTGAGTCCACAAGTCCTCTTACGAATCTAAAGTGTTCTGGAATTAGATCTTTATTGTGCTCCATAATGAATACGCCACGGGAGTATAATTGGAGTCCTGGTTCATAGTTCATTGTGAAGAAGTTTTGTGGCATGTGATTTGGAATATAAAGAAGTGCATCAAATGATGTTGTTCCTTCAACACTCATTTGAATTGTTTTCATTGGATCTTGGTGATCATGAAATTTCTCTTGATAGAAACGAACGAGTTCTTCTTCACTTACATCATTCTTTGAACGTTTCCACAATGGAATTTGTGAGTTAATCGTTTCTCCTTCAAATTTAATTGGGAAGCGAACATAATCTGAATATGTTTTAACGAGTGATTTTAAATGATCACTGTCGAGGAATATTTCAAAGTCCTCTTCTTCGCTGCTTTCCTTAAGTGTACAAATAATCGTTGTACCTTGGGTGTCGCGCTCACTTTCTTCAACGGTGAATCCATCAATACCATTCGAAGTGAATTTAAATGCTTCTGAACCTCCGTCTTTGCGTGAAATTACTTCTACCTTTGAACTGACCATAAAGGCAGCGTAGAAACCAACACCAAATTGACCAATGATATCAACTGAGGAATCGCCTTCCTCTAGTGCTTCTTTAAATTGTTTGGAATCACTTTTAGCAATGGTTCCAAGGTTTAGTTCAAGTTCTTTTTCATCCATACCAATACCCGTATCGGATATGATAATTTGTCTTAAGTCTTTATCAACACTCAAATCGATGACAAAGGAATCTTTGTCTTTTTGAGCTTTTGCATCTTGTAGTCCTTTAAAATAGAGTTTATCCAGTGCATCGGACGCATTGGAAATCAACTCCCTCAAAAAGATTTCTCTGTTTGTATAGATTGAATGAATCATTAAATCCAAAAGTTGTTTGGATTCAGCTTTAAATTGTTTTTTTCTTGCCATAGTACACCCTTCCTTTAGCACTCTTATATAGACTGTGCTAATAACATTTTATCGCAACAGAATTTTATGTCAAGTCTAGAGTGTCGAAACGTTTCTAATACTATCCCAAGAAACAGAGGCATCGCCTAAGTATAAGTACTCCTCATCGGCCATTCCTTCAAAGGGTCCCACAAGGTTATCAAGTAAGTTCCCGTTCTCATCGCGATGATTAAGTTGAATCGATATTTCTTTTGATTTCAAGAATGCCAGTTGCAATACTTTATCGATTTCATCACGGGTCATGAGTGGAAGTTCCTTAACTTCTTTGAGTGCACTCGCTTTTGCCTTACCAATAACTTGCGTCAATTCAGAGAGCGCAAACGCAGTTCCCCACTTCAATCCAAATGCTCTGTCTTTATAATCGTTATAGTCTTCAAATTCTTTTTTCGTTCTTCGCTTACTCATCACTCGTATCCTCAATTCCATCCATTCCACCAGCGTGGCCACCTACTAGAGAACTACGAGCGATTGCTCGTCCACCATCAAGGAGGCTGCTTGTGTAGACAAGTTTCTTGAAGCCATATTTCTTACGAACTGTATCAACGACTTCATCAAACTTATGATCTCTTTCTTTTGTTTCTACCGGTTCGAAGAGATTTAATTGTTGGAGGATTGGGAACTCGAGTTTGGAGCAGGTCACACCGATGTTTCGTACAACTTGTGTATGGTAAAACATATCAAAGATCTGAAGCAGTGCTTCTGCAATCTTCTTACTGCTGTTTGTAGCCTCTACTGTAATTTGTTTACTAAAACCCGCTTTACCATCCTCATCTAAATAGGTTAGTGAGTAACCAACCCAAAGGCTGATGCATTTGGTTAGTTTATTTTCTTTTCTAAGTCTCGTGGCAACTTGATCACCCATCTCACGAACAACAACCTCGAGTTCTTCTCTGTCTGTATAATCCTTAATCAGTACTTGTGAATTCCCGATTGATTTTGATTTCGGTGTGTATTCTTCACCTAAAAATGTTCGATCAATTCCCCATGCATGTGCATATAATTGGGCTCCTAGTACGCCTATCTTACTTTTAATATCATAGAAATTGGAATTCGCTAAGTCCTTAATGCTGTGAATTCCCATTGTCTGAAGTCTTTTCGCGGTGCGTGATCCAATGCCCCAGAAGTCTGTGATTTCCGTTATACCCCAGAGCTTCTCTTTCACATCAGCGTATCGCCATTCTGCTTTCATATCTTTATTGTATTTCGATTCATTATCGAGCGCGAGTTTCGCGAGTAAGGGATTATCACCAATCCCGATTGTGGTGAAGATACCCGTTTCTTCGTAGACCTTCATTTGTATAATACGTGCGAGTTCATGCGCACTCTCACATTCAAAGTAACTTAAGGACTCCGTTACATCGAGAAATGTTTCATCGACGGAATAGACCGCAATATTTGAATCATCCACGAACGTTCGATAGATATTATTAATTTGATGATTGACCTTCATATAAAGGTTCATTCGGGGAGGTGCAAGAATGAGGTCTTCTGGATAGGGAAATGGAAGATCTCGTGCTCTACTTACATTACTAATACCGTAGGCTTTCTTCGCTTCTGGACTGGATGCGAGTATGAGACCACTTCCTCGTACATTAACGTCATTACTTGGATAACTCATGACAACTAACTTAACTTTTAAAGGATCGAGTCCACGTGCAACTGCTTCACAAGATGCATAAAAACTCTTGCAGTCGATGCAAAGAATATCTCTTGATGGTTCTTTATCGTAGTCGAATACGAGTTCTTTGTCCATGAATCACTCCCCCTTTTGTATTTAATATCATATCATGAATTTTGTGTTTAAGGATGTGAAACAATATGATAATCTACGAAAAAAGTAGCTTTCGCTACTTAAAGTTTTGTATTGTAATCCAGCGCATGTCACCTGAACTTTTCTGATATTTTATCTCAGTTTTCATGACCTTATTATGTTGGTAGGTCAGTGTTCTGAATACTTCATTTTCCTCAGCAACGGGTTCTCCCAGGATGCTGTTTATTTCATCTTCTGAACTAGAGAAATCAATTGAATCTTTTAATTGAATGTCCACGGGCTGATCTTGTCCGTTAACGGATGTTCTATTCTCCGCGGATATAGCCGCTACAAGTGAATCCAATTTTTCTTGTTCAGTATCAGTATTGTTGTGAAGAGAGACTGAAATTAGATTCGTACCTTTTCTCATATAGACATCTGAAATATATTTATGGGGTTCAAGTGTTCCATCAACATTATCAACAGCAGTCCATCCATCATTGATTAAGGTTTCAAATGAGACAGGCAGTTCGTAGCCAACTCCAACGAGTGTGAAATGAATGACGTCTTCAACTTTTTCAGGTACTTCGGGATCTTCCGGTACAACTGGAGGNNCCTACGCCACAACATGCGCCTAGGCGTGTTTGATTTGCCTCTTGGAGTATGTTGCTTTCAAAGTTTATCGATGAGAATGTGGATTCATCAATGCCGAGCATCGTGCTCAACTCACTCACATTTGGATAGTGTCCTAGTTCGTGAATTGTTCCGTCAACCACAAATCGTGGAATTACGCCCTCTACATCATTGATGCGCTCGATTGTGACATCCTTTAACTCCTTCAGCATTTCATTAAACATGCTTCGTTTAGGATCTTGGTTAATGCCTAAGATCATGCTTTCAAGTGATTCTCGTTCTTCGTATATCTTAATGTTCATTGCTGTCTTCCTCCAGTACTTTTTCAAATGTTCGCTTCATTAATTTACCGCACATTTCATAGGTGTATCCAGAAGCAATTTTATATGCGGCTTGTTGGGTCCCGGTTATTTTTCCAAGAATTGAATCTCGAATAAGCGTTACAAAGTCCTCATTAGTGTCTCCCTTATAACAACTCTCACTGTCGCTTAGCCACGGTCGGTATACTTCAATATCCCTAAGGATAACTTGTGTCGTTGATGCCATTGCTTCAATGACATTATCAACTTCCGCATCTTCATATGTAGGATAGAAATACACATCTGCAGCGCTGAGTGCTCCTTCGTAGATGCGTCCTTCAATGTGTCCTGCAATAATCACGTTTGCGCTTGCCTGACTGAGGGCTTTCGTTACTTTACCAGGTAGTGCTTTACTGTCAGCTTCACCGAACCAAATGAATGTGATGTCTGGCATGGCACGGGCGACGCTTAGGAAATCAAGAATCCCTTTTCTTTCGAATGCATGTCCTGAACCGATGACCAGTGATTGACCAACAGGGAGTTGGAAGTATTCTCTGAATTCTTCAACCTTTGTGGCATCATAGGCAAAGCGCTTCATATCAATCGGACTTGGAATCACATCGATGATTTGTGTTAGGCCATATGATCTGAGCATATTTTTATTGTGTTGGGTTGGGACGATGATCGCATCCGCAAGTGAATAACTCGACATAATAAAGCGTCGGTATAATCCTGAGAAGAGGTTTGAAAAACGAACCGTGTTTCTGAAGTTCTCGGAATTGGAATTCCCTTGATAAACGATGGGGTAACCTTGTGACTTTAGTTTTCGGATGGCTCTTCGTGCTTGTATTGATAGGTTATTAACATAAACTACATCAAAATCGTCTTTGAGGTCGCTGGTAGTATTAAAATCGCATTCTAAAAAAATGCGTTCTTGGTCTATAATCGCCTTTAGAATGCGCTTAGATGGTAAAAAATTATTACTTTCTTTGTAGTGTAGGATCTTCATTGAATATCTCCTTCGTAATGTTATTATACCCTATTTTCTGTTACAATAATAATATATATAGGAGGCTTACATGAAAAAAGATACTCGAATGAATCGTGTTCTCTTTATTCTCAAAACGAATACTCTCGCTCAAAGTGCTTCTAAAATTGCTAAGGAACTCAGTGTGTCCCGACAAATCATTGTTGGTGACATCGCATTACTT
>LFRM01387168.1_pt1 | contig 18675 bp, 19 predicted proteins | sample 618341 | NCBI WGS metagenome assembly LFRM01 (sample SAMN03654438, study PRJNA283298) | anaerobic digester metagenome | isolation source: pool of bioreactors CSTR01a, CSTR02a, and CSTR03a thermophilic anaerobic... | place: Denmark: Kgs. Lyngby | collected 2014-05-21 | reverse complement strand
AGATACCGAAGCACAGACAATATCTGTTCCAAAATCACTAAAGTTAGCATGACCCTTAATAGATATTTCATCTATTAATTCATTATTCTTTTTAATATTTACTTTTATCATATTATTTTACTTCAATTTTGTTGATTAATACTTTAGTATATGGTTGACGATGTCCTTGTTTTTTACGATATTTCTTTTTAGCTTTGTATTTGTATACAATAATCTTTTTTTGTTTACCGTGTTTAACAATTTCACCTGTTACTGTTACATTTGATAAATAAGGTTTACCAGCAACACCATTTGCCATTAATACCTTATCAAAAGTAACTGTTTCAGCTGCAGGTTGATCTAATTTTTCAATATATAGAACAGTTCCCTCTTCTATTAAATATTGTTTTCCACCTGTTTCAATAACTGCTTTCATTTTTTACCTCCTTAGTTCCAAGACTCGCCATAAAGGTACATTAAATGTTTCAACCTTTTCAGTGCGGTTGTAGAGTAAGGCTCTACATACTAATGAATTTTATCATATATCATTACCTTTGTCAAACTTTTTTCGCAATACTTCTTCTTCTTTATAAAAGTTTTTATTAATAAAAAAAAGATGTTTATAGCCACGATACATTTTTGATAATTTTGGTCCTTTAATAATTTTTGTTTTTTTAAAATTAAATTTATATAATGTTCTTTCAATTAAAAACTTATTAAATATATATTTATGATCTCTATACTCTAAAATAATCTTTATTAGTAAAAACATTAATATCAAAATGATTATTAAATTGGTAATATTATATAGTAAAATTATTAAAAACGCAACAAATGAAACATATATTAAAAGTAAGTGACTTCTTTTAAAAGGAAATATTTTATTACATATAATATTTATTAATTTTGAACCATCAAGTGGAATAATTGGTAATAAGTTAAAAATTAATAAAGCGTAGTGATAATTAGTTAAATTAAAATTTGGTTTTAAATTGTAAGCTAAAAAATAAAAAAGAGTTTGACAAAGTGGACCCATTATTAAAATTATAAATTCTTCTTTAAGAGGTTTATTTAAGTGCTCATTAAAAATTGTTATCCCACCAAACGGTAAGATAATAATTTTTTCAATATTCCAATTATAGTAAAGAGCAGCAATAACGTGCCCGAATTCATGAATCATAATTAGGAGCGAGAAAACCACAAAGTCTCTAAATTGACCTGTTAAAATTGATAGCAGTGCTACTAAATAGTAAAAGTAATGTATTTGAATTTTTTTATATATACTTTTTATAATCAAGGATTAGTCCATCCTTTTTAAAAACTAAATACAAATTATTATTAATAGTTTCTCCAACAAGACTTCCTGTTTCAACGTAGTCATATAATTTAATACTAATATTATTAATATTTGAATACCAGACATCAACACCATCACTTTGCTGGATAATTACAGTATTCTCGTACTCATCCTTATCGCCTATAAAAATAACAATACCTTTGTTTAAAGCAGGCACTAAATAGTTATTATCAACTACTAAACTTACTCCATCTTTATACTTTCTTGACTCTTTATATTCTAGTTTTTCATTAAAAACTGGTGCTACTTTACTTTGAAATAAATTTTTAAAAGGAATTGGACTTCCGAAACGTTTTTCATACATTTCATTTACTTTAGCAAATGAAAAATTAGTGTCAAAAACATGTTTATAAAAAAAATTGCGAAAATTAGTATTTGCTTTTAATCCAATCAAAGTTATTAATGTTAACACAATTATTATTAATAAACGATTAATGTATTTATATATTAAGGGATGTCTTTCTTTTTTTATTTTATTAACCAAAGTTATATTAGTTCTTTTTTGTTTAATTTTTTCTTTAATTTTATCAATATCTTCATTCATGTTATCACCTATAAAATAGTATGAAAAAAGATCTCTTTATAGACCTTAATCAATTTTTAATATTTTATGTTTTTTACTTATCTTATCCGTAACAATATATAAAACAAAACTATAGATACTATTTAAAATTAATGTTCTAGAAATAGTTTGTACTAAATAATCAAGATTAAATGTCTTATAACCAATAATTGTTAAGATAAAATAAGTTGTTACTAAATATGCTATTGTAGCAAGAATTGTTATTATCATAACATTTATAAAATTATTTGATAAAGTTATATTAATTAATTTAATAACTAGTCCAATAATTATAAAAACAAACATATTTAAAAACAGTGTATTAGTAAAGACTAAATCATATATTAATCCAACAACTCCACAATATTTAAGAAACTTTAAATCATTATTTACAAAGTATGGATAAATAATTACAAGTGACACGATTGAAAATAAAGGGGTGAAAAAAGAACTTAAAGGAATGGCATTTGATAAAATACTTTCTAATAATAAAGATATAACAATTACAAAAACTATCATTCTTTCTGTACCTCACGTTTTAAAATAGTTACATAATTAATTTTATCAAAATCAACCTCTGACTTAACTTCAACAATATTAGCTAGATCAAAATTATCTGTTCTAACTTGATTAACTTTACCAACAATTATACCACTAGGAAAGTAGTCCCCTAACCCGGTTGTTGTAACAAGTGCATCTTTTATTATATCCACGTTTTGATCAATTCCTTCAACTATGAAAACTTTATTTTTTGAATCATAATTAATTAAAAGTCCTAATATATAATCTTCATTGTTTTTAATTTTAACGGATATTTTATCACTAATATCATCACTCGTTAATAGTTTTACAGTACTGTTAAAATTACTAACCTTTGTAATTTTACCGATTAAGCCTTCATTTACAATAACTGGCATATTAACAAATACTCCGTTTTTAGAGCCCTTATCAATCGTTATAGTGTCATACCAAACTCCAACATTACGATTAACGACTGTTGCATTTAAATAACTCCCTTTATTTAAGGTCTTATTTAAATCAAGTAGTTTTTTCATATCTTTTAACTGATACTCTAATTCATTTTTCTCAGCTTCTAATATATTATAATTTTGATTTTCTTTTTTTAACTCAGTATATTTATCATACATTTCATTTCTAGCTCGTTGTTCAACAACTTTGTTTTTAATAAAAGCAATGGGTGAATATACAACCTTATTTATAAAAATTCCGGAATCCTTAATTAAACCTTCTATTTTAGTTAAATTACGACTATCACTAACTGTTTTAGAAATAAGTCCTAAACCAACGATAGTTATTAAAAAAATTAATATTATCCAGTACTTTTTTGTTTTATTTCTTCTACGCATATAATCACCACTTACATTATAATATATTTTGGTTAGTTTTGCCACCAATTAAATTGTTTTCATAGAAACTATAATATCCATCATTACCAATGATAACGTGATCAATAACTTTAACGCCTAAAAAGTTTCCAATTTCCACTAATCTATCAGTTAAAACAATATCTTCAGTTGAAGGCATAACATTACCGCTGGGGTGATTATGAATACAAATTATTGATGAAGCACTTAACAAATAAGCTTCTTTAAATACTTCACGGGGATGAACTATACTTTGGTTTAAAGTTCCCTTAAATAATGGTTTATCTTCAAGCACTCGTTTATCACTATCTAAATATATACAATAAAAATATTCTTGAAATTCATTTTTAAAAATATCTTTATAATATTTATAAACTAGTAGTGTTGAATTTATTTTTACGTTTTTAATAGTCGTGATTTCTTTGTTAATTCTTTTAGACAGTTCAATAACTGATAAAAGGGCGCACGCTTTGGCCTCCCCTATTCCTTTAATTTTGGTTATTTCTTGATAGTTTAACTTAACTAAATTTCTAATGCCACCAGTTTGTACTAATAACTTGGTAGATAATACTTTAGCTGAAGCATCTTTAGTTCCTGTTTTTAAAATAATAGCTAACAATTCTTCATTGCTTAAACTACTAGCCCCAAAGTGTTTTAATCTTTCTCGTGGTCGATCAATAACCGGTATATCTTTAATTCTAACGTTCATGATTTATAGTCTCCTCATAATTTTCTAAAACTTGGCGACTAACTAATTTAATTGTTTCATTATCAGTCGTTTGCCCTAGTATTAGATCATAATATTCAAGTCTTTCTAAAAAGTCTTTATTTGAAATATTATATTCTTTTATATAAGTATCATATCCTAGAGTTTTAAAATATCCTTTTAACTTATTAGAATTTTCTAAATTACCGGTAACTCCTATAAATACATAATACAAATTATCCTCTTTATTATATACATAATAATTTAATTTTTTAGTATTATTTCTCATACTATCTTCAGTTGAATAAACTCCGTATTGAACAAAGTATATTTTTTGCCCGCTATTAAATACTGGTATAATGTTTTGTTTGTTTTCATATTGATTTAACATAAATTTAGATAATAAAAAACCGATAGCAATACATAATATAACTGGCACTATAAATTTTTTCATATTATCACCAATTATATTATTATATATTTAACTATCGATTTTTGTCGTTTTAATAATTAATTAACTCTTTTATTTTATTAATTATTTCATCTGTTTGAATATCAGTACTTGTTTGCTCTTTTCTTAACTTTAACTCAACTAAATTATCATTTACCTTTTTACCAACGGTTATTCTAAAAGGTATTCCAATTAAATCAATATCATTAAACTTAACACCAGCTCTAGTATCACGGTCGTCTAAAATTGTTTCAATATTAAGTGAGTTTAACTCATCGTAAAGTTTGTTTGCCAACTTATTTTGATTTTCATCTTCTGAATTAATTAAAATGATAGCAACTTTAAAAGGCGCGATGTTAGTTGGCCAAACGATACCATTATCATCGTTGCTTTGTTCAACAACACTCGCCATAATTCGTTCAACACCAATACCATAACTACCCATAACTACTGGTTGTAGGTTATTAGATTTATCAGTATAGTATAAATTTAAAGATTCTGAATATTTAGTACCTAGTTTAAAGGTGTTTCCAATTTCAATTCCCTTTTTAAAGATTAATGGAGCTGAACAGTTAGGGCATGGATCCCCTTCTTTAACTTCTTTAATATCATCTTTTAAAATATAATCAAAATCAGGTAAATTAACATTTTTATAGTGATAATCACTTTTATTAGCACCCACTATAAAGTTTTTTAAATTTGCAACATCATTATCAATGATAACAGGAATGTCAAGTCCAATTGGACCTGCAAAGCCAACACTAGCGTTAGTTATTTTAATTACATCTTCAGCACTTGCCAGTTCAATATTATTAGCTTTTAAAAGTTTTGTTAATTTTGTTTCATTAATAGAATGATCTCCAGGTACTAAGCAAGCATAAAATTCATTATCAATTTTATAAATTAAAGTTTTAACAAACTTCTTTGCCGGTTCGCCTAACATAGCTGAAACCTCTTCAATCGTTCCTGCATTTGGTGTTAAAACGAGTTCTTTTGAAAGTTGTTCAGAGTCATCCGCGTTTGATTGTTGTATACATTTACTTACTTCAATGTTTGAAGCATAATCACAACTTGGACAAAGTACTAAAGTATCTTCACCAATTGGGGCAATAGCTTGGAATTCTTCTGATAAAAGACCACCCATCGCACCAGTATCAGCTTTAACAATTTTATAATCAAGATCTAATCTATTAAATATATTTTTATAAGCTTTAAACATTTTAATATAAGATTCATCTAATCCTTCAAGATTAGTATCAAAACTATAAGCATCTTTCATAATAAATTCTCTAATTCTAATAAGTCCATAACGAGGACGTGGTTCATCGCGATACTTAAGTCCTATTTGATATAAATTAAACGGGAAATCTTTATACGATTTTATTTTTTCACGAGCAGCCATAACAAAAAGCTCTTCATGAGTTGGTCCTAAAACGTAATTACGATTATAACGATCTTTTAACGAAAACATACTGTCGCCAAAAATATCACGTCTACCACTTTCAACGTAAATCTCTTCGGGTAGTAAGTTAGGCATAATTAATTCACAGGCACCAGCTTTATTCATTTCTTCACGAATTATTTTTTCAATATTATTAAGTACCTTAAAACCAAGTGGCATATTCATATAAATTCCATTACCAACTTTTTTAATCATTCCACTTCGAACCAGTAAATTACCACTAATTGATTCTTCATCTTTAATATCTTCTCTTATTGTATAAAAGAAACTTGTTTTTAATTTCATATAGTCAACTCCATCTAATTTATAATATTATATCACACTAAATATATTATACCACAATTTATTTGGTAATAAATTATAGCATATTTATTTTTTTTTAATCCATAATAATTGGGAAAGGAATGATTATATGGATAAAGTACCAAACATGATATCTACTAAGGATCTATTATACTTATCTGATATGTTTGAATGGCATTTTGTTGCAAGTAAAAAGTGCGAACACTATGCCAACGAAGTAACTGATGAAGAAATTCAAAAAGAATTACAAAAAGTTGGAAAGATGCATGCCAAATACTGTCAAAGTATTGTCACATTATTAAGTTAGGAGGATAAATATGAATGATAATTGTGTGAAAAACCCTAAAAAAGAAGTACCACAAACAACAGAAATGAATGATTGTGATTATTTAAACGATATTATAAATACCGAAAAATGTATGTCTAATAATCTTTCAACTGTACTTAGTGAAGCTAGTAACGAAACCCTATATAAAGAAATATTACCAATGTTTAACGATACTAAAAATGCAGGTCGTGACTTATTTAATCTTTCTTTTAAAAATGGTTGGTATACACTAGAAAAGGCTGAACAAACTAAAATACAACAAAAACAAACTGAACTTTCAGGTAAACTATCGCAACTTCCTTAAGTAAACAAAAAACCTTCCTACTCTGGAAGGTTTTTTTGTTACCATAATTTTAAAACTTTATTTTGATCAACTTCTTGCATATCGTCTAAATAAGCATCAATGTATTCATTTTCTCCAGAATTTATTTTAAAGTCATTTACATATTTTATTAAATCTTCCCCTATCGGAAAAGAATTTAAAGAATTCTCAAACTTTATTATTCCATTTCTAACAATATAATTTACAAAATTAAATGAGTACATGTAAGACAATGTAGCAACAATTAAATTATATTGATCAGATCTTAATTTTTGGTAAAAATCATCATCATTCAATAATTCTCTTGGTGTTCCGCCATCAATGTCTATTAATACAGAATCTAAGTTTTGTAAGTTATACATAATATTGTTCAAATGAATATCATTATGTACAAATTCATTACTGTGTAAACCTTTAAGTGCTGAAACAATTTTTTTACACATTATTAACTTTTCTTTATGACTTTCTTCTTTACTTTCAAGAGATTTACCAAGTGGTAAATACTTTCTATAATAATCCATAGTTACTCCTCTGAATTTATCATCAATAAAAACTTTACCATTAGGAATAGCACAACCTTTAATTCTTCTTCTTTTTAATGTATAGTCAACGACCTTTTCTTGATGTTCAAGAAAGTTTGATTTATAAATTTTTAAGATCTTATTATTATAACTATATATGTGCGATTCCGCACCATAACCAATTTGGTTCTCCCTTTTTATATCTTTAAATTCTTTATCTGTAAAATAAAAGTTTCCCAAAGTATATACCCCCCCAGCAATAACTTATATAATATATTATTTTACTTTACGTTTAATTATGAGCATGAGTTGCTACAAAAAGCGCACTACTATCAATTTCATATATTCCTTCTTTTAATTTAAAGTAGTCTTTATTAGCAACCAAACACATCAGTATCTCAGAACCAGTATTACTAAACCCTCCTATTGAACTAATGGAAGTAACTTTAAGTCCTAAATCATCATAAATAAAGTCCTTAACTTTTTCCTTTTCATTAGTCATTATATAAAAAATCTTATTAGAATAGTTTCCAATTAATATTTTATCTGTTGATATTCCTCTGATGTATAATATTAGAACTGAATATAATAGTCTTCCAAAACCAATCGCAAAACCACCAACAGCAACAATACTAACATTAAATAAAAAATCAGCAGTTCCTATTGTTAATCCAAAATATTTATTAAGGATTTGATTAATAACATCACTACCTCCGGTTGTATAACCGAGATTATATATGATGCCAAGTGCTAAACCACTTATAATAGCACCAAATATAACAATGACTAGTAAATCACTATTATCAATATTTAAAGAACTTATATATTCTTTTAATGGAACAGTAAGTTGTATACATAAAGGATATAGTAATGAGCCATAAATTGATTTTGATACCTTTTTCCATCCTAGACATATATAACCTATAATCAAAACTGAAATATGAACAACTAAAACAGTAAGTGACGGATTTATTTGAAATAAGTAATTAACAATTACAGCAATACCACTACTACCACCAGTAACCATATTGAATGGTAAAAAGAAAGTATTAAATGTTGCAGCAACAACAAAAGTAGCAATGGTGACAATTAAATATTCACGAAATATTTTTTTATATTTAATTTTAAGCACCACCCTTTACCTCGTACGCATCAGTTACAATAAAGAATGCCCTTTCATCAATATTATTAATTCCCTCTTTTAATTTGAAATAATTTTTAACTGAAACAACACAAAATATAACATTTCTAGAAGTTCCATCATATCCCCCACGACCACTTAAAATAGTAACACCTTGATGAAGATTATTTAAAACATAATCTTTAACCTCATCTTCTCTTTCAGTAACAATGTAAAAGGCTTTGTTATCAGAAATCCCTAAAATGATTTTATCAGTTACGATGCTATAAATATAAATAAATACTATGGCATACATCGTTTTAATTGGACCAAATATAAAAAGCCCCGATAAAATAATAATACCATCAACAAGTAAAAAAGATTTTCCCATTGATATTTTAAATAATTTAGACACAATACTGGCAGCAATATCAGTTCCACCAGTACTAAAACCATATTTAATAACAAAGCCTATCGCTCCACCCATTAATACAGCTGCAAAAAGAATATTTAAAATCATATCACTACTATTAAAAGATATAATTTTATTTATATCAGCAGTTAAAATTATAAATATAGGATAACTAAATGCTCCAATTAACGAAGTAATAGCAAATTTTCTTCCAAGCACAAAATAACTTATAATTATTAAAATTACATTAATTATAAAAATTAAAGTACTTGGTTTCATATACTCTTTAAATATAATAGCAATTCCCCCAACACCACCTGTTACAATGTCGTTAGGTAAAAGAAACATATTATAAGTTGCTGCTAACACTAGCATTGATAAAATAAAAATTAAATATCTATAAATGTTTGTTTTTATTTTAGATTTTGTTTTTTTCGTCATGTTTACCTCCGTTTAACAAATATAGTATACCATATTTGCCCTTATTTTGATATAAAAAAAAGCCATATTGGCTTTTCTATAATTGTTCTTTTATTTTTGCTTGAGCTGCTGCTAATCTAGCAATTGGAACTCTAAAAGGTGAACATGAAACATAATCTAGTCCTACCTTATGGAAGAATTCAACACTAGATGGTTCCCCACCGTGTTCTCCACAAATTCCAAGATGAATATTTGGATTAGTACTTTTACCTTTTTTAACTGCCATTTCAACTAAATGACCAACACCTTCTTGATCAAGTTTTGCAAATGGATCTCTTTCGAAAATCGATTTATCATAATAATCAGTTAAAAATTTACTAGCATCATCACGCGAAAATCCATAAGTCATCTGAGTTAAATCATTAGTTCCAAAACTAAAGAAATCAGCCTCTTTAGCAACTTCATCAGCAAGAAGTGCTGCTCTTGGTGTTTCAACCATTGTTCCTATATGATAATCAACATTAACACCAGTTTCTTTCATAACTTCTTTAGCTGTATCAACTACTATTTTTTTAATATATTTTAATTCACTCAGGTCACTAATTAACGGAATCATTATTTCAGGTACAGGTTTAATACCTTTCTTACTAACGTTAATTGCTGCCTCAATAATTGCTCTTGTTTGCATAACTGCAATTTCTGGATAAGTAATAGCAATTCGGCAACCTCTATGTCCCATCATTGGATTTACTTCTTTTAATCCTTCAATACGACTTTTAACTTCACTATCAGTCATATTTAAAGCTTTTGCTAAATCATTAATTTCTTTACCAGTATGTGGTAAGAATTCATGTAATGGAGGATCAAGATATCTTATTGTTACTGATTTTCGATCCATAACTTCAAATAATCCTTCAAAGTCTTGACGTTGCATTGGTAATATTTCGTTTATTGCCTCATTACGAACTTCTTCATCATCAGTAATAATCATTTTTCGAACTGAAAAGACACGATTTTCTTCAAAAAACATATGCTCTGTTCGACATAATCCAATACCTTCAACACCATAAGCAAGGGCTTGTTTAGCTTCTCTTACAGTATCAGCATTAGCTCTAACACCAAGTGTTCTAAATTTATCAGCAATGGCCATAAACTTTTCAAAATCCCCACTTATTTCAGGTTCTTTTGTTTTAATTTTTTCACCATAAACGTTACCCGTCGAACCATCTAGTGATAAATAATCACCCTCATTAAATACTTTACCATTTTTTGCTGTTAAAGTTTTATTGTTTAAATCAATTTTTAATGAGTCACAACCACTAACGCAACATCTTCCCATTCCACGAGCAACAACAGCTGCATGTGAAGTCATTCCCCCACGACTAGTTAAAATACCAATCGCATCGTTCATTCCTTGAATATCTTCAGGTGATGTATCTTCACGAACTAATATTGCAACAATACCTTTTTTAGAAGCTTCTGTTACATCTTCAGCAGTAAAATATATCTGTCCAGTTGCAGCTCCTGGTGATGCAGCAAGTCCACGTGCAATAGCAGTAGCATTTTTTAAAGCTTCTAAATCAAAATTAGGATGTAATAATTGATCTAATTGATTGGGTTCTACTTTTAACAATGCTTCTTCTTCAGTAATAAGTCCTTCATCAATTAAATCAACGGCAATTTTTAAAGCAGCATGTGCTGTTCTTTTACCATTACGAGTTTGAAGCATAAATAATTTACCATTTTCAATTGTAAACTCCATATCTTGCATATCTTTATAATGATTTTCTAATTTTCTAGAATACTTTGAAAACTCTTCATAAACTTCTGGCATAATATTAGCTAAAGTATCGATTGATTGTGGCGTACGAATACCTGCTACAACGTCTTCACCTTGAGCATTAATTAAGTATTCACCATATAGTTTGTTTTCACCAGTAGCTGGGTTTCTTGTAAACGCAACACCAGTTCCACTATTGTTACCACTATTACCATATACCATTTCTTGAATATTAACTGCAGTACCCCAACTATTTGGAATATCATTCATTCTTCTATAAATAATAGCACGTTCATTATTCCATGATCTAAACACAGCTGTAATTGATTCTATCAACTGAACTTTAGGATCTTGTGGGAACTCTTCACCATCTAAACTAAAATAAACATCTTTAAATTTACGAGTTAAGTCATACATATCATCAGCAGTTAAATCAAGATCATCAGTAATTCCCTTTTCTTTTTTTAATTCACTAATAATTTTTTCAAAATGTTGTTTAGGATAACCTTTAACTACATCTGAAAACATTTGAATAAAACGACGATAAGAGTCATATATAAAACGCTTATCTCCATGACGATTAGCAAATTCTTCTGCTGTTTTATCACTAAGTCCTAAATTAAGAATAGTGTCCATCATACCAGGCATACTAGCACGACTACCACTCCTTACTGATAATAACAATGGATTGTCTGAGTCACCCATCCTTTTTCCAGATAGTTGCTCTAATTCATTTAGTTTTTCAAATATTTGATTAATAACATCATCACTGATAACCTCATTATCTGCATAATATTTATTGCAGCCTTCTGTTGTTACAGTAAATCCACTTGGAACTGGTAGTCCAATATTAACCATTTCTGCTAAATTAGCACCTTTTCCTCCAAGTAAATCTTTCATGTCTTTGTTTCCTTCTTTAAAAGAATATACAAATTTCATAATCTCATCCTCTCTAGCATTACAATTATATCAAAATTGTAATTTGTAAACAATACTTTTTATCTTTTCAAAACCTTTTTATGATTAGTAGATGATATTTTCATAACCTTTTCTAAATAACAATCTCCACATAATGCTTCATAAGTTACATTATCAAAACCATCTATTGCAACTTGATCACCATCACTAACAAATTCACCATTTACTTTACGGGCATTAAACTTGGCCATATTACCACAGTGACAAATCATAATTAATTCTTTCATTTCATCGGCAATTTCCATTAAGCGTTTACTACCTATAAAAAAATCATTTCGAAAGTCAGATCTTAAACCATAACACATAACCGGAACATCTTTTTGTTTAGAAATAATCCATAATTCAGTTGCCTGTTTTGTTGCTAAAAATTGAGCTTCATCAACTAATATACAGTCAAGACTATCAAAATCAATATCATAGTTATAAACACTTTCATCTGCTGGTAATACAATATCAACCTCTCTTTCTAAACCAATACGAGAAACAAGTTTTTTACCACCTTTTTTATCGACCTCAGGTTTAATAACCAATATCTTTTTCCCATAAGCCTCATAATTATGAGCCATTTGCATTAGTGAGATGCTTTTACCACACCCCATTGCTCCATACATAAAATATAATTTAGCCATCCTTATTACCTCCCTTTTTTGCACGCGGATGATTACTACGATACACTTCCCTTATTTTTTCATTCGATACATGAGTATATATTTGAGTTGTACTTAAATTATCATGACCAAGTAGTTCTTGAACAACTTTTAATTCAGCACCACCATTTAACATATGTGTCGCAAAGGTATGTCTAATGACGTGAGGACTTATTTTTTTGCTAATACTTGATTTTTTAACAACCTCATCAATTACTAACCTAACACCTCTATCGCTTAACTTACCACCATTTTTATTAATTAAAAGATAATCACATTCTTTTCCTTTTAATAACACTAATCGTTTATCATTTATATGTTCTAACAATATATTTTTTAAAATGTTGCCAAAAACAACATATCTTTCTTTACTTCCTTTACCCATGATTTTAATAGTTAAGTCATAAAAATTAATATCTTCTATCTTTATGTTAACTAACTCACTAACCCGAATACCTGTTGAATAAAGAAGTTCAATAATCAACTTATTACGGTGCCCAAGTGGGGTATTAGAATTAGGTACCTCTAACAAATCTTCAAGTTCATTAATATGCAAGAAGTTGGGCAACTTCTTATCTTCTTTAGGATTACTAATTAAAGTCATAGGGTTTTTATTGATAACTTTAGTCATTAATAAAAACTTAAAAAAAGAACGAAGCGTACTTATATTTCTGCTAATTGTTTTTTTAGTATAGTTTTTATTATACAACTCGGTCAAATAATCACGGATAACAGAATAATCTATTTCTTTAACAGAAGATGTTTTATTTTTTAGAAATAAAAGAAATTGATCTAAATCTTTGTTATAAGCACTAACTGTATGTTTGGAATAATTCTTTTCATTAGTAATATAATCAATAAATTTTTCTTTTAAATTATCCATATTATCACCATTTTAATTTTAGCATAGAAAAAGAGTAAAATCTATTACTCTTATTGTTTAAAACTATTTTCTATTATTTACGTTTGTAAGTTAATATTTTAGGTTCTTCTACTTTACCTAATCCATCAAATAATATTTCATCATCTGTTAAAGTTTCTAATTGATCTAAATCATAATATCTTGTTATTTCATCATAATCTGATAAACCATTTAAAAAATCATCGTCTGTTGATAAATTAACCTTTGTATTCTTTGGTTTGTTATAATCAACTTCTTGTTTAAGTTCTGTAGACTTTGGTTTTATACTATCAAGTATTATTTTTGCACTTTCATTTTTTACTGTTTTATTATATTCTGTTATACCGAATATATAATCTCTAATAACTCGGTAATTTCTTATTTGTTCAGATATTTCTTTTTCTCGATATATTTTAGATTCGTATAAGTACTCGTTTATTAGCTTGTGTAATCTCTTATTTATATAATGATTATCAACCATATACCTATAAAAGCGACCCTTTTTTATATTAGTCATAAAATGATTATAAAATTTATTATATTCTGGTCCTAGTTCAATATTTGTTTTACTTTTTTTAGCATATTGTTTAAGTACATCTAAATCACTATACGCAACTTTTAAATATCTATCTTCTTTATTTTCTTTATATTTAATATAAAATTTAGGACTTTCTACACCATATCCAAACATATCATCTATATCTTCAGATAATTCATTTTCATCTTTATAACCTAAAGTAATCATATCTATGGTACTTAATAAATAATTACTTCTACCAAATTCTAAAGCATCTCCAAAATAATTTTTAATAAGTATTTCTTCTCTAGTAGGAATATCTTTTAGAACAAAGTTATATCTTCTTTTTACTGATTTTTCCAAATTATCGCCTCTTAACTATTTATATTATACCTAAAAATCAGAATTATTACAATTATTCTTTACCTGGTATAACAATTCTAAATCCATTGTACTTGTATGGCGCTCCATCTTGTGATGAAAAACTAAAGATACCAGCTTTGGTTTTATCGTTGTAGTAACCACCTCGAATAAACCAAAAATTGCCATAGCCAGCTCTAACTTCATCATGCATTATAAAGTTAGCGTTATCTTGATACCAACCTCTTGTTTCACTAGTTGCATCACCAATTATTCTCCGGTCATAAGCTCTTTGATCATTAGCAGTTCTACCATAAGCATATTTATTAATATATTTATTCATATTAGGATTATCAATGTCATCAAAAGTGGCTAGTGATAATTTAATATTTATTTGATTATTATCATATAGTCCACCCATGACATATTCTGCAGTTCCACCACTCATATCATATATTCCGTAGACATTTCCAGTGGTTGACGCTTCTTGCCCCTTTACACTAGTATACTCATTAGGACAACCAGTTGTTAAAGGTGATGATACTGAATCACCCGCACATCCTGTAATAAAATCAAAACTAGGATTTACCCAAACTTCACTATTTTTGCCATATTTACTATTAGTTAGGTATGCAACTGCACCCCATTCAGTATTTTTCATCATATGAGTTTCATCAGTTTTATTTAAACCATAGGTGTTTTTTTCATTAAAAACTGATGCTATATTAAATTGTGATCCAACATTTTGAAGTGATAAGATTGGCATGTTGGGCTTTATTGTTGGTCTAGAACGCGTTCCTGTTGTTTCAAACTTACCTACCCAAATCCCATTTAATTCCTGATTTCCAAAAGTAAAAGCTGGATGAGTAAGCCATTCATCGTTTTTAGTACCACTTGATTTAACGTCAGTAATTGACTCAAAAATAATAGGTATTTCCTTTACACTAGTAGATAATGAATTGACATTAAATAATTGATATTTGTATCTTGGTATCCATACTAAGTGGGCGTAAACATCGATATCTTCTATCTTAGTTCCAGGTTCTGCTAATTGATAATATTCTCTTAATAATTCTTTTATTAAAACAACATTAGCCCACGTTTTAGTGCCATAATCATACCACTTTTGATTAAGATCAGCCTTTACCCAAGATGTACCATCAAATGTAACTGGAATCATAGCTTCTTTTAATATTGGACCAACAGCCCCGGTATCATCACTATATGGTAATTTACAGTCTTCTAAATTTTCTTTAGTAATAGTTATTAAATTAGTAAGATAATCTTTTTTTGCACAATGTTTACCATTTGATAAAGCAAGTGCGATTTTACCGTCTTCCCTAACAATGATCACTCCATGTTTTGGGTTTGAGCCTTTATAATTTAATTTCTTAGTAGACGTTTCTAATTTATTAGCAAAAGTATAAACTAACTTTTCATCGTTGTGGTTTGCTAAAACTTTTTCAATCATTTTATTAGTTTTAGCTATAAGCGATTTTTCAATTAACTTATTATATTTTTTTATGCCTGAAGGTATAACTACAATGATGATTATGAATAATAGAAATAGTGATGCTGTAATATCAAAAAATGTAAATCCTTGGTTATTATTTCTTATCATTTTACTACCTCGCTTTATATAATTTTTTTTGAAGATTACAATTATTATCATATTAATTGTAACATTTTCGCAATAAAAAAGCGAGGTATATTTTTAAAATAAGATCGCTCGCTTTTTGATTGTATTACTCTTTATAGTCACATGCACTACATTTAAGTTTATCGTTTTTTTCAGTTAACATACTCTTACATTCAGGACACTCTTTACCAACTGGTTTATCCCAATAAGCTGTTTTACATTTTGGATAATTATTACAGCCATAAAAGATTTTTCCTTTTCTTGTTTTCTTTTCAATAATTTTCCCATCACAGTTTGGACAATCACAAATTTCATTAATTTCTTGTTTGTCCGCTTTAATATATTTACATTCTGGGAAATTACTACATGCTACAAATTCACCATATTTTCCATTTCTAATAACTAATGGATTATTACATTCTGGACACATTTCTCCAGTTTTTTCTGGTTCTTTTTTCTCCATATTATCAAACGCCTCTTTCAGTGCAACTTCAAATTCTTTATAAAAACCTTCAAGCAAATTGTACCATACTAATTTACCGTCTGCTATTTTATCTAAATCATTTTCCATATTAGCAGTATATGATACATTAATAATGTGACTAAAATATTCTTGTAATTTATCAGTAATCTCAATCCCAATTGTTGTTGGTGCAAATTTCTTCTCAATAAGCTCTACATAACCCCTACTTTTAATGGTATCCATTGTTTTAGTATATGTACTTGGACGACCAATACCTAACTCTTCCATCTCTTTAATAAGTCTTGCTTCTGTATATCTTGCTGGCGGCTTAGTAAAGTGTTGTTCTTTAATAATGTTATTTGAAACAATAACATTTGATTTATAATTTTCAAATGGTGGTAAAGTTTTTTCAGTAGTTTCTTCATAATCACTATAAACTTTTAAGTAACCATCAAAGATAATAATTTGACCATTAGCCTTAAATTGATAATTGTTATTATCTAAAACAACAGTTGTATTATTAGTTTTAACATCAGCCATTAGTGATGCTAAAGCACGATAATAGATCATTCTATATAGTTTAAATTCGTCATTACTTAAATAAGGTTTTACACTTAAGGGATCACGATTAATACTTGTTGGACGAATCGCCTCATGGGCATCTTGAACATTATCTGTTTTTTTACCAACCTTAACATTGCCTAAATATTCTTTTCCATATTTGGCCTCAATATATTTAAAAGTGCTTCCAATAAACTCACTTGATAATCTTGTTGAATCAGTACGCATATAAGTAATAAGTCCAACTGTTTCATCGGCAAGTTCAATTCCTTCATATAACTTTTGCGCAACACTCATAGATTTTTTAGCTGACATCCCTAATTTAGAAGATGCATCTTGTTGTAATGTACTAGTAATAAAAGGCATTTTAGATCTTTTGTTTTTAGTTTTTTTATCAACACTTTCAATTGAAAATGAATTACCTAACTTATCTAAAACTTCATTAGCTTCTATTTCGTTAGTTATTTTTATATCTTTATGATTATAATTAAATAGTTCAGCATCAAACTCTTTGAAATTAGCTGTTATTGACCAATATTCTTCAGCGTTAAAAGCTTCAATTTCTCGTTCGCGGTCAACAATTAATTTAAGTGCAACACTTTGAACTCTACCAGCACTACTACCTTCAGTTTTACTTTGCATTAACTTACTTAATCTAAAACCAATAATCCTATCTAAAATTCTACGTGTTTCTTGAGAATTAACTAGATCTTGATTTATTTTTCGAGGGTTCTTAAATGCTTCATCAATTGCACCTTTGGTTATTTCATTAAATACTATTCTTTCATATTCAACATCTTTTAGTTTTAAAGAGTCATATAAATGCCAACTAATAGCTTCACCTTCACGGTCCGGGTCACTTGCTAAATAAACTTTATCAACTTGTTTAGCTTCTTTTTTTAATTCATCAATTATTTTCTTCTTACCCTTAATAGCTGTATAAGTTGGTTTAAAGTTATCTTCTACATCAACTCCAAAACCAAATTTTCCCTTGATTGCTAAATCTCTAATATGTCCTTTACTAGAAACAACTTTATAATCTTTTCCAAGAAACTTTTCAATTGTTTTAGACTTACTAGGGGACTCGACAATTACTAAATTCTTCGGCATAATTCACTTCCTTTTTCAATTAATATATTATATACACCATTTTTTATTTAAAGTCAACCTCTATAATAATATACAGTATACATTAATGTTATCCTTTACTTGCTCCATTTGGACACCTATTACCCCATGTATCAACTAATTTATTATCTTTATAAATATTTATTATCTCACAATTATTTGGACATAATGTACATTCATTACCTTGTGTTTCAAAAAAAATATTATCTATATTTAAATTATAGGGACTATCTAATTTTTCACTTTTTGATAAAATAGCAATTCCTATTGCCCCCATTAAATGGCCATTTTCTAATACTGTAACCGGAGAATTTAAAACTTCCTCAAAGTATTTTAAAACACCTTTGTTCTTACTTACCCCACCTTGAAAAAC
>LFRM01368878.1_pt3 | contig 18677 bp, 20 predicted proteins | sample 618341 | NCBI WGS metagenome assembly LFRM01 (sample SAMN03654438, study PRJNA283298) | anaerobic digester metagenome | isolation source: pool of bioreactors CSTR01a, CSTR02a, and CSTR03a thermophilic anaerobic... | place: Denmark: Kgs. Lyngby | collected 2014-05-21 | reverse complement strand
CCAAGTCCGGTAGCTGCGGTACGACCTTTTGATCCCCAATAAGCTATTGGCTTGCCAGTTACTACGCCTGGCTCAAGTTTGCCGCGAAGCTTTGAAATGGTATCCATAATCCATACCATTTCAGCAGCGGTGGTACCTACGTCTGGTGCAGGAACGTCTGTCCAGTCACCGATAACAGAAGATATACGGGCTGCGAATGTACGGGTCATCGTTTCACGTTCGCGCGGCGAAAGTTCAAATGGATCTACCGCAATACCACCCTTACCACCACCGTAAGGAATGCCAGCAAGTGAGCACTTCCATGTCATGAGGCTAGCAAGAGCTTCGCACTCTTCCAGGTTCACATCAGGGTGNNGAATGCTGCACGCGGTAACCATCAAATACTCTTACCGAACCGTCATCCATCTGCACCGGAACTGATACACAGAGAGATCTTTCAGCGCGGCTGAGAACTTCTACCAATCCATCATCAAGCTTCATTTCTTCTGCTGCGCCATAGAAGTTCTTCAATGCAGTGTCGAGAAGAACATTCGTGGAAGTACGTTTCTGTACGGCCATACAAAAAACCTCCTTGGATTTTTCGCCCAAATGGGCATTTACTTTAAGATACCTGCCCATGTTGCTGGACAATTCTTACACACTTAATCAATTGTATTACTCTTCTTGACTTGAGTAAAGGGGAAAAAGACTGCTACGAATGAAATAGAATGAATAAAAAGCTAAAGCAAAACAATTTAAGCTTATGGCCTAGAGAAAAAAGGCGCAATGTCTTTTTATGTGAAAAACTTGCCTGAAAATAAACTCTGTAAGTTTCCACATCTATTTTAGCACGAGAAAAGAGTTGTAGCGTTAATTTTACTTCCCCAAAGCATAGAGGAGATTCGCTTCTGCTATATAAATATCATACAGAGCATCCACTTTCTCTGTTCTACTTTTAGTAAGCGACAACCTTGCTACAAATTTCAATTTTGAGTCTCTCCCTTCAAGGGAACCGAATAACACTTTACATTAATAATACATTATATACGAAGTAGATGACTATAATGGGTTTTAGGGCAGACTCTATTTAAAAAAAGCGTTTTTTCCACAAGATGAAAATTGTGAGTACAGTAAGTGCAACTGCTACTATTCCTACAATATAAAATCCGAATGGCTGAGATGTCCAAGGGACCGGCACATTCATGCCAAAGAAACTTGCGATCATTGTAGGTATGGCCATAACTATCGTAACAGAGGCAAGGAATTTCATTACCATATTCAGGTTGTTGGAAATAACAGAGGCAAACGCATCCATCATCCCGGCAAGGACAACTGTTTGTATCTGGGCCATTTCTATCGCCTGATCGTACTCTACACGCACATCATCCAGTAGCTCCTCGTCCTCTTCTCTAAACTTTATGAGGTGGTTGACCTGGGTATTTGCACATAGTCGTAGCAGTCGCTCAACAACTACCCTGTTCGAACGCAGTGACATTGAGTAGTAAGTAAGTCCTTTTTGAAGATCCAAGAGCTGAAAAAGTTCTTCGTTCTTCATTGAGAGACGCAGATCCTGCTCAATCTTGTCTGATTTTTTGGCCATTTGCCTCAGGTCTTTAAGGAACAGCAGTGCAGAATGGTACAAAATCTGGAACAGGAATCTTGTTCTTTTGTATGTTCCGAAATATCTATACCGGCTTTCGGTGAAACTGTGCAGAACTTCGTTGTATTCCTGGCATATCGTAACAAAATAGTCTGGGGTAACTATGATGCCAAGAGGTAGGGTATCGTACTCTCCCGGTCTGTCTTCGTGGTCAACAGGCACATTTATAAGGACAAGTATGTGGTCATCTTCTATTTCTATGCGGGAGGATTCTTCAGGGTCAAGAGCTGCCCTCACAAAATCCTTAGGTGCTTTTGTGATATTTTCTGTAATAAGCAGTTCTTCTGCTGTCGGTTTTATGAGACTTAGCCAGGCACCAGATTCGATATTGTCCTTACCAAGTTCAAGAAGCCTATCTTCGAATGTTTTTGAGATTTTGAGCATTATTTTATCCTCCCCCGCCATTATAAAATTTTCTACCGACCCAAAATCGTGCCAGTGTTATATCAAGTTAGCGGTTTTTGTTAAAACTCCTGTAATGAATCATACAGCGACAGTTAACAATTTGTTAAGCACCATATAATTAGGATTAGTCATATTTGGTGACCAACCACCTGCTAGGCAACGTCATACAAAAGTGCCAACGGCAGAGTATGCCAATGCAGGTTGGTAAATAAACTTTTTTAAATTTACGGGAGTGAAGGGATGAAAATAAGAAAAACTTTTTATTTACCCTGCACCCAGCATCGCCGGGTGCTTAAAAATGCAGCCCGGGCTAGATTATATTCACTAATCGTCCTTGAGGTTCAGGACTGGGACTAGGACTATCCATGGACTGCTCCTCTCTCCGGGAATTACTCGATACATCACTTTCCTGAAACTAAAGTTTAGTGCGCAAGCACTCTAAGGTCAAGTAAAAGATTATTCGTAATTATATACTTTGACAGCTTTCTGAAGAACAATCTCTGCAGGCTCGGACTGCGTACATAAGCTGAATGAAACTATTTAATCATCTTTGTTTCAAGAGAAATAGGCATACACAGCATTAAAGAGAGAAAAAAACGGAGGTATCTTGGGCAATGTACAACGCCCAAAATGCCTCCATAGTAAACTGCAAAACAGATGTTGATTCTAAGTTTAAAGAAATTAACGCTTTGAGAACTGTTTGGCGGCTCTTGCTCCTTTGAGTCCGACCTTCTGACGTTCAACCATACGTGAGTCGCGGGTGAGAAGTCCGGCCTTCTTAAGGGAAGGACGCGATTCGGGATACATTTTAAGGAGCGCTCTCGCTACGCCAAGACGAACTGCACCGGCCTGACCTGTAAGTCCGCCTCCGTGGGCATTTACAAATACGTCAATCTTGCCTTCTACTCCGGCTACCTTCAGAGCTTCAACTGCCTGAGACGCCCAGTAGAAACGGGGGAGATAATCATTTACTTCCCTGTTGTTGATGAGAAATTTGCCGTCACCTTCGCAGATACGCACGCGGGCGATAGCGTTTTTTCTTCTGCCTGTACCCCAAATAAAGGTTACAGGGGCTACTGCTGGATCTTTTTTCTTAACTACCATTTTTACACCCCTATCTCCTAGTTCATCTGCTCGGGTTTCTGAGCCTCGTGTGGATGGCTCGGACCCGCATATACTTTAAGTTTACGATACATATCACGACCAAGTTTAGTCTTGGGAAGCATCCCCCATACGACTCTCTCTATCAAACGCTCGGGACGACGCTCAAGCACCTGCTGGTAAGTGAGAGTTTTGAGTCCTCCGGGGTAAAGACTGTGTGTGATTATCGTTGACTGCTGGCGTTTTTTTCCTGTGAGTCCAACTTTTTCTGCGTTGACAACAACTACAAAGTCACCTGTATCAACGTGAGGCGTGTATGTTGGCTTATGTTTTCCCGTAAGAATACGGGCTACCTGAACTGCAAGACGGCCAAGGTGTTTATCTGTTGCGTCGACGACAAACCATTTGCGCTCGACTTCTGCACCTTTAGCCATGAAAGAACGTGTGCCTATCATGGATCTTCCTCCTCAAAAAAATGGAACACTAATTTTTATTTTTATATTTCTCAAAGCGACTCGTCCGATTCTTTAAAGCCGTGGCATACGTGCGCGAACGCACCGCACTTCAAAGACACTCTCTATTACCGTGGGGGAAAACAGAGAGCTGGGCTAGAGTACGCGTTTAAGCCTCGGGTTTTCAATTATTCCGGGAAGACGCCCTCGCTTAGCGATGGGTCTTCCGTTAATCATTTTCAGATCCATAGTCATATCCCTGTGAATTCCATGGGCAATGTAACTTCCAACGCCGTAAACACTTGCACCTGCGTCATTCATCAATCTAATCCGTTCAGGAGTCATCCCTCCTGTAGCGATAACCTGCACTTTGTTGTAGCCAGCTACGTCAAGTCGCCATCTAATTTCACGGACCAAATCAGGAGTAACTCCTCCGCGCTCGCCCGGTGTGTCGAGTCTTATACCTGAAAGTTTTTCACCCAAACATTCCGCAACTCTCATCGTCTCTTCCGCTTCGTCTTTGAAGGTGTCTACAAGGACTATACGCGGTTCCTCGGCTGGAATCTGGGTGTCATATAGCTTGGCAAGCTTTACCGTGTCACCGACTATCAAAATAGCAGCGTGGGGGATAGTCCCCTTAGGCTCTTCATTGCATAGTTTTGCACCAAGTATACAACTCATTGCGCTGCAACCAGCTATCTTTGCCGCCCTCTCCATTACAGGTGCGACAGCAGGGTGGAGGTGTCTTGCTCCAAAACAGAGAACATTTCTGCCTTCAGCTGCATCAACACATTCTCTGGCTGCAGTAGCCCAGCCGGTAGAAGATGCGAGCATTCCGAGCAATACTGTTTCATAAAGCCCGAATGATTCGTAAGACCCCTTTATTCTCATCAGAACTTCTTTTGGATCAAAAGAAGAACCTTCAGGCAAAGATTCCACTTCGGGCGGGTTTGGAAACGTCCTAAAAAGGCGAAGAACCTCTTCAAGGCCCGCAAACACTCCACTCTTTCGAGTAAATACCTCTGCTACGACAGGTGTCTCTAGCAAACCTGCAGAACGGAGTACATCTCTCGTCTTAAGAAAATAAATATCCGTAGTCCATCCTGTCAGCACTTCCTCGTGCGTAGCAGAAAAAAGACGACCCTCTATCTCCTTATAGGAAGCAATGTCTCTTTGGCTGTCAAGCCTTTTGAGCGGCATGTAGTAGCCTATCTTACGATGACCTGTAGCAAGGAAAGAACCATAAAAGCGCCCATCAACCCCGCTGTTACCTTGGTAAGAGATGACATACGCTGCCATGTTCCTCCTGAATCTGCCTGGGTCCCGCCTCCACCAAACGATCCGGTAAATCCACCGCTTTTTCTGTGCTGCATCATTATGACTCCGATAAGACCAAAACAAACAAGGATGTGAAGTACTCCAAGAAGGATTTTCACAAACTACACCTCCAAAATCTTATATATCTCGGCGGGCAGATTACTTTTTCTGTACAGGCCGAGAGTTTTCCATAGTTCGTACAGCATAGTATTCTAACACATTTATTAACATTTTTGCTATACCTTTTATCGCCAAGGCACGGTGAGAGATTTTTCTCTTTAAATTATCCCCAAGTTCTGAAAAAGTTTTGACGTATCCATCAGGAATAAAAATCGGATCATAACCAAAACCACCGTTGCCCGCAGGCTCTGGAGCAATAGTGCCGCTGCATCGGGCCTCATAAACGAGAGCTTCTTCCATATCAGGAAACACAACAGTTATGCAGGAGACAAAACTGGCCCGCCTGTCTTTTATATTTGCCATTTTAGAAATAAGCCAGTTTGTCCTATCTTGGTCACTTCCCTGAACAACGCGGGCAGAGTTTATCCCAGGAGCTCCTTCGAGGGCAAGTACTTCGAGGCCACTGTCATCAGCAAGAGCAGGCATTCCAAGTGCTTTTGACCAAGCCGAAGCTTTCAGCATCGCGTTTTCTTCATAGCTCTTTCCGGTTTCATCAACATCTAGGACAGTTTCAAAATCTCCTCCGTAAAGAAGTTCAATTCCTATCGGTTCGAAAGCGTCTTTCATCTCACGGTACTTATTTCTGTTTCCGCTCGCAAGAACTATTTTCATCTTAAAAAAATTGTTTTTTCTTTTTCATTCAGCTCAAGCGCTTCCGCCTGAATCCGATGTATTTCGCAGATACCCTTCCATCCGAGCTTCAATATCTCATCAAGCTCATCCCTAGAGAAGACTCCGCCTTCTCCTGTACCTTGAAGTTCCACGAAGTCTCCCTTAGAAGTCATTATGATATTTGCATCCACCTCTGCAACAGAATCTTCTTCGTAGCAGAGGTCAAGCAACGGTATTCCATTGACCTTACCGACACTTACGGCTCCTATCTGAGTTTTTACAGGTATATCTTCTATGCGTGAGCTAAAGACCATCCATCTCAAAGCATCGAAAAGGGCGACAAAACCTGCCGATACAGATGCAGTTCTTGTGCCTCCGTCTGCTTGNNGATCGACCAATTAGCCTCTGTATTTCAGTCCCTCTGGCGTTAGGTTTTCCTTTGCTGATGTCCCTTTGGGTCCTCTGATGAGTTGCCCTGGGGAGCATTGAATACTCCGCGCTTATCCAGCCGTTGCCTGTACCCCGCATAAAAGGAGGGACCTTGTCTTCAACAGAAGCTGTGCAAAGGACCTTTGTATTTCCCCATTCAATAAGAGCTGATCCTTCTGCGTATCTGCTGAAACCTCTTTGGAACTTTATGGGTCTAAGTTCATTTGATTCTCTTCCGTCAATTCTCATTATTTCATATCCTGTCAGTTGATCTCCCATGGACTTTTGAGATCCACAGGTGTATTTTCTGATGATTCCTTACCCTCAATATAGAACTTGATTTTTTTGATTGGAGGAAAATTATCCTTCATTGTCTTGACAAGCCCGGTTATTACTAAAGCAGCTTTATCCTTGCCCAGTGTCTTCAAAGATGAAGTAAAAGCCCCAGTCATATCTACGTAGAGCCAGTCTCCGCTTCTAAAGACGTTAAGAACGCGGACGTTATTGTCTAGCATTTTTGTCTCTTTAAGCCCGTCGATGTACACTGAAGCTACTTTTTCAATATCATCTTCTACCATTCCTTTTTCGATTTCAATCTCTCTGGTAGTAAATGTTTTTCCTTCAGGAATATAGAGGTTATATTTTGCATTTCTCAACCCGGTAGAAACGTTTGAGCTCACACTAATTTGGGCGGCTTCAGTGCCGCTGCCTACAACATTTCCAACTCTGGGGCCTCCCTTTTTATCCGCCCAATTAAAGAAATAATTGGCCCCCAGGTATCCGCAGACAAAGAAGATAGCAAGAAGAGCTATCCAGGCAAAGATCCTTACAAGAAGAGGGGCCTTTTTACTGTCATCCTCTTCTTCTTCGAATTCATCGTCGTCGTAATTGTCTTCGTCTCTTTTCCGCGAACGGTCATTCATCATTTCATCTTCGGATTCAGATTTATCTTTTCCTGAAAATCTTGAGAAAAAACCCTCACGCAGGTTCTCTTTTTCCTCTTCATCTGGCCTATTTCTTTCGCGGGGGCTGTAATCCCTTTGCTGGCGAGAAAAACGTTTTACAGAGGGTTCATCCAAATCTTCTTCTTTTTTCTTTCTGACTATAAAATGGCGTGTTTTTTCTTCAGGATCCCTCATACACTATTCCTCCTGTAATACAATTACTGTACCGTAACCGGATGTTCGTTGATATAGGTTGAGATCCCCGAAGCAAAGCTTCTGCAAAGGGCTTCTCTGTAGTTAACTGTGTTAAGTTTTTGCGCTTCTGTTCTGTCTGTGAGGTAGCCCATCTCTATCAATACCGAAGGCATGCCGGCTCCTCTAAGTACATAGAAAGGTGCTTGCCTAACCTTACGCATCGGAAGTCCACTCGAATTTGCGGAACTGTGCAGCACCTCTGTCAGAGTAGTACTCTCATTAATTTTATCATTTTGCTGCATGTCTCCAAGTATTTTAAGCAAGAGTCTCGTCTTCTGGTCGGCACGTGCTACGTCCTGAGGCGTCTCTGCTCCTGCGCTTATTTCTTTATTCTCATAGATAGCGAGCTGCATAGCATCCTTGTCAGACGGAGGCGCCATTATATAAAACTCAAGACCCGCGGCATGTTTCCCTTTGGGCATTGCGTTGCAGTGGACACTGACAAAAACATTAGCCTTGTTGTTGTTTGCAAAGGCAGTTCTCTCGCCAAGCTTAAGATACACATCTGTTTTTCTGGTATATCGGACATCTATTCCTTGAGACTCCAATATATTTCCAAGCTGAAGTACTGCTTTAAGGTTTATATCTTTTTCCTTTATGCCGTTAGCTACAGCCCCGGGGTCATGCCCTCCGTGACCTGCATCAAGAACAACGATAGGTCTCTTACCTCCAGAAGTTACTTTGACAGGAAAAGGTGTGACACCATCTTTTTTCTCTTCTTCAACAACAGATTTTTCAGGCTCAGCTATTTCTTCTTTTTCTGGTTTTTTCTGTTCGGAAATGGATTCTGGCTTCACTTTCTTTGACGGCTCTGCCTTCGTAGGCGTCTGGTCTGGCTCTAACCATTTCATACCCGGTTGTTTGCCTATCTCTGTATAGAAACGATCCAGTATGGTTATCATAGCTTTTGAGTCGGCCCACCAGTGGCCATCTTCGACCGCTATAGGATCGGGAAGGCTAAATATTGCTCCATTTACCCTTACCACACTTGAATTATTCCAGAACTCCAACTTTTTGCCGTCTATCACAACAACTACGCCCTGAAGATTGCCTGTCCTTGCGAGCCCTAATGACTTTATAACCTCTTCAACAGCCACGTCTTTACCTTTCAGCGAGTTGGTTCTGACAGATATGTCTCCCTTTTTTATATCACCGTGCCAAAGGGAAAGTGTTTCTGCAGATGCAGATAGAACCGTAATAAATATAAATAATAGAGCAAAGGAGAGGATCCACAATGCTTTTTTATTCACCTGCAATGACAATATTTTCCACCACCAATGTAGGAGCAGCAGTCGACCCAAAGAAAATAAGGTCAGAACCGGCTGCGACTATGTTCTTCAAAAAATCCATCAAGTTCGAAGCAATTGTAACACCGCTCACGGGTCTGGTAATGCTACCATTTTCAATAAGCTGCCCCTTTGCGCCCACAGAAAAATCACCGCTGATCGGGTCTATCGTATGAAGTCCCATTAACTCTGTAAGATAAAGCCCCGATTTAACTCTGGATATCAGGGATTCATCTGTTTCGCTGCCCGCATCAAGCAACAGGTTGGATGCACCAACATCAGGAAGTGAAGACATACCTCTACATGCATTGCCCGTAGAGGTGACGCCGTCCTTCCATGCGTACTGTAGATTATACAGATAAGAGCGGGCAATGCCATCTTCTATAAGCAATGTTCTTCCGGTAGGCACTCCTTCTGCGTCCCACGAGCCTGTCCCTGCTTTCCAGGGTATTCTTCCGTCATCTCTAAGAGTGACGCAGGAAGAGGCTACCTGAGTTCCCAGACGATCCTTCATCATCGACCTTCCTTTGTGTATCTCAGGGGCACAAAAAAGATCGCCAATTACATCTATAAGTGATGCAACAGTTTCAGGTTCTATTACTATTGTATAAGGACCCGTCTTCATAGGCCGCCCGCCGAGTGCTGAGACAGTTTTTCCTACGGCTTTCTGTGCAGTCTTTCTAATGTCAAGCTCGTCAAATCTTCTTGATTCTATTCCATGACCGCCCATTTCTGTGTTCTTACCGTCAGTAGCTATAACAGTTACTCCGCAGCTTGCACTACTTCCGCGCTCCCACCCATGAAGGCCGGTGGTGGTACAGTAGAAAGTGGATCCCCATCCGTCATTCCAGGCTGCACTCCTTACAGACAATATACTGCTATCGGCAGACATGGCACTCTCTGTCATTATTTGGCAGAATTCCATCCTCTTCTGAGGGGTAATAGCGGTAATTTCAGGGTCTTCCAAATCAAGTGTTGGGTCAGGTGTTAACTTGCCCTCATAAAGCATTATGCCTTCTTCGGACTCAGAATTCCTGCAGTTGAAAAGACTCCATTCCACCAGTTCTTTTAGAGATGGTTTGTCGAGCCTGTTGCCGAAAGATATTCCCTGTCTGCCGTCAGACATAATCGTCCTTACACCTATTCCAGCGGTAAAACCGGTCACACATTCTTCTATCTCACCATCTTTAAGGGAGATCCCTGAACCGGCACCCTCCGAATATAGAACATCTGCTCCAGATACCCCCCCGCGTTTAGCCTCGTCCAGCATCCATTCTGACATGTATTCGACTTCTCCGCGGGAAAGGAATTCTGTCACTGAGAGATAACCTCAAGTATTATGGAAGCCGCTCTTTCAACATCTTCTCTGTCTACATCGAGATGTGTAACAAGGCGGATCCTTCGCGGCGAAAGAGCGTTTAAAAGAAGTCCGCGTTCGCTGCAGCTATTAACAAAAATTTCATCCGATGGGCAACTTTCAGTCAGTGAGAAAAACACCATATTCGTCATGTTCGGTACTTTTTCTACACAGACCCCTCCGTTTATAAGGAGCTCGCACAGAAGTTTTCCATTAGCATGGTCTTCCGAAAGTCTGGAGATGTTATTCTTAAGTGCATAAAGACCTGCTGCTGCAACAATTCCTAGCTGACGCTGCGCCCCACCAAGCCTTTTTCTCGCTTTTTTTGCTTTTTCGATGAACTCATGCGATCCACAGAGCATAGATCCCATAGGAGCCCCAAGCCCCTTTGAAAGACAGAACTGGATTGAATCCGCTTCTTTTGTAAATTCCTTTACGTCAACTCCGTAATAGACAGAAGCATTGAAAATCCTTGCTCCATCAAGGTGGACATGGAACCCCAGCCTGTGGCCTTCCCTAGCAACTTCCGCAAAGCGTTCAGGAGAAACGGCTATTCCTCCGGTATAATTATGAGTGTTTTCAAGACAAAGTATAGTAGTGTCAGGATGATGGATGTTGTTGTCTGCCCGGCTTGCAGGCTCAATATCTTGTACCTTCGGAATACCCTCGTCATCATCAAGTGGGTATGGGCAAAGTCCGGCAACAGCGGAAAAACCACCTACTTCAGCATTCCAAACATGTGAACGTTTCCCGGCCAAGAGGCTCTCTCCATGACGTCCGGCTGCGAGAAATGAGATAAGGTTGCCCATAGTTCCGGAACATGCGTATATGGCAGCCTCTTTTCCCGTCAGTTCAGCGGTATATTTTGACAGTGCATTAGATGAAGGATCATCACCGTATATATCGTCTCCTACCTCTGCATACGCCATTGCCTTGCGCATTTCTTCGGAAGGTCTTGTTACTGTGTCACTGCGGAAATCCATAATTTTCATATTTTAATACCTCCATCGGGTGATTTTCTGTAATTTAAATAATTCTATAGCATCTTTACAACATTACACTTTAATCAATAATTCAACTTTCCTATATGTTGTTATTAGTGATTTTAAGTCCTTCTTTCTAGTCTTCTCCACATGATTTTAGTGGAGATCCAGTGTCTTTGAATCTTTAAGTCACTGGTTCCCCGATCTCGAAACGCACTCCAAATAGTTCGAATGCTAAGGTGTTCTTATAAGTTTCCTTGTCAGGAAACGGCATTCTCCTGATAAGTTGCGCCCGGTGAAGACGGTGGAGAAGTTGAGTCAATAACATTTTACACTTATATTTTAACCCCTAGCCTCGCCCAGGGAAGAAAATCTTCTGTAACAGCGATACCCAATTCAACTCCGTGGCTGTTTGAACCATGGAAGTCTGATCCGGCTGTAGGATAAAGGTCAAATCTATCTGCAATTTTTAGGTACTTGTATGTCTGCTCAGGGCTATGACCAGAATACAACGCTTCTATACCCCAAAGGCCATTATCTTTAAGACGACGTAAAAGCTGATCCATTTTTTCATCATCAAGATAGGTCTGAGCCGGATGAGCGAGAACTGCAAGTCCGCCTGCACCATTAATCAGCGAAATGCATTCTTCGGCAGTAAGCCTAGTCCTTTCCACATGAGCGCTTCCACCGTACCCTATATACTTTATGAAAGCTTCTCCCATGCTTGAAACATAGCCTTTCTGCATCATCAACCTTGCAATATGAGGTCTGGCTATGACTTGCCCTTTTGAGAGAGCCTCGACATCTTCTATCTGAATATCTAAACCTAGATCCTGTAATTTTTTGCATATCTTAAGATTTCTAATATTTCTATTCTCTCTTATTTCGTCAAGTCTCTTTTGGAGTTCCACGTTTGATCTGTCTATACGGAACCCTAGTATATGCAGGGTGAAATCTGATTCGGCGGATAGTTCTATGCCTTGTAGACCTTCCATCCCGTTTTCTTTGCACGCAGACATAAAAGGGGCAAGACCTTCTGTAGTATCGTGGTCCGTTAGACTTACAAATGACAGGTGTCTTTTCTTCGCAGCTTTAGCTATCGAATCTACGCTGAGCAACCCGTCAGAATAGTTACTATGAACATGCATATCAATCAAAATCATTTAATCGCAAGGGACCTCCATTTTTTCTCCGATTTCAGAAGACAATCTTACATGTAAAGGATGTGAAAGTACAAAAGCTATCAATTCAAGCTTTTGGAGATCCTCTTCGGAAAAAACATTTGCGTCACCAGACTCTATCTGTAATATTCCTATTTTTTCACCTTCAGCGGAAAGGGGCACTGACATCAGAGATCTGGCATCCCTGTAAAAGGGAAGATCTTTTGAGCTCTCAATCCTTCGGACCAAAGATGCTCGTCCAGATGCGAAAACTTTCCATGCAACGCCTCCGTTCCTCGGCACAGAGAAAACAAGCTCTCCCATCTTATCAGGTAAGTACATAGCGCCTAACTTGTCCGCTACCGTTATGAAAACTCTATCTCCCGGCGTCATTTCTTTAATTTTTTCAGTTGCTGATAATATCAATGCTGCAAGGTCTTTTTCTTTCGAAATATCTCCCGAAAATTTCACTAAAATATCCATGATTTTTTTACCTGAATCTCTATAGTAGAGCATAAACCCTCCCGCAGCGGTAAGGAGAAGGAATGCCGAAGCCGTATCAAACCATGAGAAAACTCCACAGACAGAACCTACAACAGCTGTTGAGGCGCATATAAGAAGGTTGGTTCTATGTGTCCATCTGCTGCTTTCGGTCAGGCCTAAAAAAACAGCCAGTATTGACGCTATAAAAAGCGGAGTTGAATTGAAAATACAACTGAGAGTACATCCTGCGGACAAAACCATAAGCCAGAAAATCTGAGGCCAAAACCTGCGCCTCCTGAAAATCTGACCATAGTCTGCTTCACCATTTTTCACTATGCAGAATTCTCCCTTCGAGTGTCAATATCCTTATTTCTTTTTCATTAACAAGAGCGGCACCGGCCGGGTCCTTGCCTTTAGGTATCGTTGTAGACCCCGGATTTAAAAAAATAGTCCCTCTCTCTCTTACGACAGAGGCTATATGAGTATGCCCCGATATAGCCAAGTCAACATTCGAATCAAGTGCCATCTGCCTAAAAAGCGGGAAGTTATCGCCATGCATCATGAGTATCTTTCTTCCATTCCACCATATCGAGACATAAGAAGCAAGTAGGGGATGCAGAACCATTTGATCGACCTCTGAATCACAGTTTCCCTTTGCAATCAGTATAGTTCCTTTATAACTATTTATAGCATCGGCAAGATCTGATGGCGTGTACCCTTGCGGAATGGTATTGCGCGGACCATGATAAAGCACATCTCCTGCGTGAAGAACCGCATCCGTCTTATAAAAGAGGGAAAGAGCCGATTCCCAGGCAGGTAAACTTCCATGGGTATCAGACAAAACTCCAAGCGCTCTGCTGTCGATAGTATGGGCAGTCATAGCAACACATCCTTTATTAAAAAATGCCGGTTGATATTATTCTCAGCTATTATATAATCAGTAGGCTTGGAAAAACACAAAAACAGGAGTGATTCTTATGAATATAGATTCTAAGTCATTAGAACAACAGGACATAAAGATGCTGGTACGTTCGCTTGAACTTGTTTCTGCCCGTATTTTTGAATCAGTAATATCGCTTAATCAGATGTCAAGTTCAAACACACCAGAGATGCAGGCTCTTTTCAGCCAGTGGGTGTCATGCTTAGGAGAAGAAGTCCTCAGGTCCATAGAAAAAGATGGAGATCTCGACCCTGAAGAACTCTCAAGCAGGATTGGTGTCAGCAGCTCTACTATAATATCTCTGGCTCTGGCTCTGCACAGGCAGGGAAAGATAAAGATAAAAGCAATCAAAGTAGAACCGGGAGACAATGTGAACAGTGAGATATGCGATTGTTTCAAATAAGAAAAGGTCAAACAATGTTATCCAAGAATATTTATAATTTCCCGGACAATTAGATTTGATGAATTGTTAGAAACGGGCTAGGCAAGATAAGATCCCTAAATAAAAGAGACCGGTAACGAAAATTCATTAAATCTTATTTTTTCGTGTAACCCACCAAGGGGCCATGGATGAGTCCTTATGGCCCTTTGCAGTTAACTCCCATAATGTCGCCACTATGCTGTTCATCCTCGCAGCAAAAGCAAAAAAGGGCATTAATGGCAAAAAACAGAGGCGAGAGAGATCCTCTTTAGGCCTCTCAGAAAGACATGCGACGAAAATCAGGTACATTATGAGTAATAGTAAGAAATAAAACAGATAGACAATAGCCATTATCGCAAGAGAATATTCAATCGGATAACGAACAAACAGCCAAACAGTATAAACAAAAATAACAAAAGGCATGACTATCTGTGAAAAAAGCCCCGTAAATACCAACATGACAAAATTAGTCCATCCAAGGATTTGGGGATTGAATGATTGCCTATGCTTACGAAAATACAGGTAAGAAAGGTCTCCGTCCCACCTTATCCTCTGTTTTAAAAAGCCAAGAAATGTAGATGGAGCATCTGTATGTCCAATAGCCTCCGGATCAAAAACTATTCTAAATTTCTCTTTGTATCTTCCAAAATAATTCTTTATTCTTATGGTCATATCAAGATCCTCTGCAGTTCCCGCATCCCACCCATTTACAAGTTCAAGTACGCTTTTTCTGAAAACTCCAAATGCACCAGATATGTTGTTTACTATGTTGAATGAACTCAATCCGGTTTTAGATGCCTGTATCGAGACAAAATATTCAATAGCCTGCAGAGATGATGACAAGGATTCATCGGCATTTCTTACTCTGAGACAACCTGATACTGCCACGACTTGTGGATCTACAAAATGTCTTGTCGCTCTCTCGACCATATTATTGTCGAATGAAGTATCGCCATCCAAAGCCATCACTATTTCTCCACTTGCAAAATTAAGCCCTGTGTTAAGGCTGGAAACACGACCTCCTCTCTGCCATTTTGGGACAACCACAAGCCTTCTGTTTTCAAACTCAGATACATAATCATACATTTCAATAGCTGAGTCATAGGTCAATTTATTTCCTGCTGCACCATCGATCATTGCCAGCATCTCAATCTTTCCGGGATATATCTGCTCGGTAAGTGATCTAATCGTTCCCTGTACAGCGAGGCCTTCGCTGTAACAGGTAATTATACAGGAAACAGAGGGGAAAAAAGGCCTTCGCTCTCCTTCACACCTCCGAATTATTGTATATTTTATTACTCCTAGGGTAACCAGCATTGCAAGCGGCAGCTCAAAAAAGAGGACAAACGGCATGAATTTGAGTAAAAGATTCCATGCCCCATTTTCTAAAAGAAGAGGTAAGAATTCTGTTGAAATAAGTTCTTTAAGGGCTTCCATGACTCAATTCATGTCGAGATCAAGTTCTTCAGAGAATAATTCCAAATATTTTTCTGCAGAAATATCATCCTCTGTTGTTGGTATCTCAAAACATTTTGGGATTATCCTTATTTTATTCTCCGAATTTGGATCAATCATATTATTAAGCAAATCTATCCGCTCCACTTGGACCTTTGAATTTTCCAATGATGTCTTGGGCATGAGAATCCAGAAAGTATCCGGTGCAGAAGAAGTCGTTATGTCAGTGGTCCTAATCATGGACCTTATCCGAGATATGAGTTCATCCATGGTTTTCTGATAAAGCTCGTCTCCCAATGATTTTTCAACTTCGTATAGATCTGAAAATTTAATGCCAAGCAGAGTAAAAACCTGATCAGGGTAGCGTTTTCTGTACTCACGCATCCACTCTACTATGTTGCAAAAAAACTTGAAGTTAATATTGTTCTGCCCATCAAATAGCTGCAGCTCCATCTGCATGCTGCCTGTGCGAGCTGCAGCAGATCCTTTTTCTGTAAGCTTGTAGCTGTAAATATTAGCTGCAATTAAATTAGAAGGATTGGTTCTTGTTCTGCAGTAAAGGCAATCAGCTTTAATATCTGGCTCTATGAATTTTGAACCACAGTTGTTGCACTCATTAGACTCAAGAGGGTGGTCATAATCACTGCCTAAATGCCTTAATATGCTTGAACATTTGGGACAAACGAATGCCATGTTTTTTTTGAAATCACTGTCCGGGGCTACATGTCCACATACAAAACAATGTATCATGAGTTTTTTCTGAAAATCTATGCTGCCACAGTTTGGACACAAGTCAACATAGTTGAGATGCCCCGTTTTACATTTAGGACACTTTCTTATCCTATCAATTAGCGTGGCCCGTGCTATATATCCATTTTCTTCAAGGAAGACAACAGTTTTTATAGCCATTACTATCTCAGTGTCCAATTTAAAAGACCTCAGGCTATCCAGACCCATCAAGTCCTCCGGCTTACATATTTTTGATGTCTTGGATGCACTAGCTAGAATAAGGGACATTTCAGGGTAGGAGTATACCCACGCTGAGAAGGGTGAACATATTGGCGAGAGCAAGTATTCTTCTCCTCTTGCATACATATATGTGAGCAACCTTAAATTATGATTATCCGCCAGTTTGTCTGAGCTTGTCCTTCCCCCTCTTTCAAGGATGGCAAAGGCTTCCTTAAACCTCTCTTCAATATGGTTCGTTACCCCATCTACTAAAAGATCGACATAATGCATAGTATGGGAGATATAAATGGGTGCATAGCAGAACTCCACTGACCCTCGAAGCTCAACCAATTCCCATAATACATCCAGCTCTTCCGCAGTTTTTGTGCCTTTAAGACCGTCGATTATTACTATTCCAGGAACGGGCTTCAGCTCAAGGAGCTCTTTTGCAGACCTAAAATCAGTGCTTTTTTCGTCGGAAAAATGGACCAGATCATCACCAAGAATTATCCTGTAAATCTCATATTGCTTCATAATCCTGTCCCTCCAAAAAAGGACCTCAGTCCCCACTCAATTTTTACCGGCAGTCCGTCAACAATAAGTTCTTGAGGGAGAGGTTCTTCCAGCTTAAGGAAGACTGTAACACTTCGAGGGGAAATCAGCGCCCTGCTCCCCAAGCCGCCCGGAGTGCTTTGGGAAAAAGTCGGCATTTCTTCAATAACTGCTTTTATTTTCATTGAACTCCCCGGCAAAATCACTTTTACTTTTGAATCAAGTTTGATCTTTTCAAAATCCTCCGGCGCAACATAGACGATAACTTTGACGGAACTAGGATCTGCGATCCACAGAAGTTCGTCTCCTATCTTTACCGACTGCCCCGGGAATGCTTGTATAGATTGTATTCTACCCGGCTTCTTTAAAACAACATCGAAAAAAGAACTATTAAAACTTTCTAGATATTCGATGCTTCTATTATAGTAATCCAACCTGGATTTGATGTTTTTTTCTATTGTGTCATCAACTCTTACTGAGACAATCGACTCGCGTTCAGCCATTGCAGAACGGAGATTAGATTTTGCAAGATTTAATTCAGCTCTTGTTGCCGCTCCTTGCTCCATTAAGTGGTTTATAGTCTCTGCTTCTTTCTTAAAAAACTCTATATTCTGATCAACAAGTTTGGTTGAAAGAGGGCTGGGTGTAACTGTATTACTCAGTGACGTTTTCAAAGAATCTCTTTCAGCTTTCATAAGAGCTATTTGATTTGTAATTTCAGGCGACGGCTCACGTCTCAACCTAACTGCTAAAGATCCAGATTCTACATCTGACCCTTTTTTTACAGGCAATTCCGTAATGAATCCATTTTCAGGCGACGTTATAGCAAAGCTGTTCATTGTAATTATCCCTGGCGATGATACAAAGAGCCAGCTAACCAGAATATGCCACAAAAGGATAAAAAGTGGAGTAAACACAAGAGCCAGAATTGACCACCAAAGAAGCTTAGATGTGCTTCTTTTACCAGGAGAATACGGTATTTTTACGCCGGATCTTGATTCCGGATCGTCTTTCTGAGATTGTGAAAAAGAGACTTTCATTTATGCATCCCCCCAAAATCTTCCCATGCTTGAATTATCACACCACTAAAGCCCTTACTATTTCTGAGCTCATTACATATGTTTTCCATACTGCCAGAGTAACCTTTCACTCCTGATGAAAAATAACTCTCTTCAGGAGAAAGCACCTTTTCAACACTTTGTGCAAGGCGGAAATTTAAAAAGGGCATCATTAACATGATATTTTTCATTCTCGCTATCGCCGTATCCGAATTAGTCGTATATATCATTACGGCGATGTATTCAAGCCCGAGCTTCGAAAAACCTCTGGAAGAAATAACACCCAAACTCCCTTCGAGGTATCTGGGATGGACAGAAATAGATAAACTCAAATCGGTAACATTTTTTACCTCTCTTAGAGTATCTATCATCAGTTCCAAAAGCTCTTCTCTTTTTCCTTCTGCTCCCGGTAGCGAATCAGGTTCAATATCAAGATGTATGCCCTTAAACTTATATTTTTTCATTTTTTCAAGGATATTAAGAAGGCCTTTTCTTTCTTCTGGATATAGCCAAGTTGGCTCTCCTAAAAGTAGGTCTGCCCTGATGCCCATACTGTTGGCAGCTGAAAGAAGATCTTCCAACTCCATCCTATTGTAATAGTTTTCAAAATTCTTGATCTGCTCTGCCGTAAACGATATCAAGAAATGGTCGAAGCCATTCCTTTTTAGTTCTTCCAGTGAAGATATCCTAGTTCCAGAAG
>LFRM01113646.1_pt1 | contig 18682 bp, 14 predicted proteins | sample 618341 | NCBI WGS metagenome assembly LFRM01 (sample SAMN03654438, study PRJNA283298) | anaerobic digester metagenome | isolation source: pool of bioreactors CSTR01a, CSTR02a, and CSTR03a thermophilic anaerobic... | place: Denmark: Kgs. Lyngby | collected 2014-05-21 | reverse complement strand
TGAAAAATTACTGCAAGGCTTGTTGGCGTATGGCAAAGAGAAGGGTGTTGAAAATTTCATCCTCGAAGTCCGAGTGTCCAACGAAGCTGCAATCGCGCTTTATAAAAAGTATGGTTTTATCGAAATAGATAGACGTAAAAATTATTATGAACAACCGGTGGAAGATGCTTATATTTTCCAACTGACTTTAGGAAAGGAGTGAGTGCGTGAACGAGACATTAATTTTAGCAATCGAAAGCAGTTGTGACGAAACGAGTGCGGCTGTAATCAAAAATGGTTCAGAGGTTCTTTCGAATATCGTCGCATCTCAAATTAAAAGTCATATGCGCTTTGGCGGAGTTGTTCCCGAAGTGGCGAGCCGCCATCATGTGGAACAAATAACACAAATTATTGAGGCCGCACTCGAAACGGCCGGAATTGAAATGGCAGATGTTGCTGCTGTTTCAGTAACGGAAGGTCCGGGCTTGGTGGGATCATTACTTATTGGTGTAAGTGCGGCAAAGGCATTGGCCTATGCACACAATAAGCCATTAATTGCGACGAATCATATCGCAGGACATATCTATGCCAACCAATTATTAGGACCGATTCATTTTCCACTCTTGGCATTAGTTGTGAGCGGTGGACATACGGAATTAGTTTACATGCCAGCTGACGGCGAGTTCGAAATCGTGGGTGAAACACGAGACGATGCCGCGGGAGAAGCCTATGATAAAATCGGGCGCGTGTTGGGACTGCCATATCCTGGTGGGAAAGTGTTGGATGAAATGGCTCATAAAGGTGAAGACACTTACAACTTCCCACGTGCAATGATTAATGAAGACAACTTTGATTTCAGCTTCAGTGGTCTGAAGAGTGCCGTTATCAATGCGATTCATAATGCACGTCAAAAAGGTGATGATTTGGATCCTGAAAACGTAGCAGCAAGTTTCCAAGCAGCTGTTGTCGATGTGTTGGTTGCGAAAACGATTCGTGCAGCGAAAGAAAAAGGAATCAAGCAATTGTTGTTGGCAGGAGGCGTTGCTGCTAATAAAGGACTTCGCAAGGGATTGACAGATGCAGTTGCCAGTGAACTCCCTGATGTTGAATTAATTATTCCACCACTTTATTTATGCGGTGATAATGCAGCAATGATTGGTGCTGCTGCCTATACGCAATATAAAGCACAAGACTTCGCAAGTCTGAGTCTGAATGCAAGACCAGGCCTCATGCTCGAAAAATAAAAAACATCTAGTCTGTGAGATACGGACTAGATGTTTTTTTGTCATCAGTAATTGGAACGTTTTAATCGGAAATAAAGAGAGATATGTTCCAATCTACACTGATTGGAACGTTTGAACGAAAATAAAGTGACCAAATGTTCCAATAACTATTTATTGGAACGTTTTACTCAACTTACAACTCCAAAATGTTCCAATCGACAACACGACACAAAAAAACCGAGGCACAGGCCTCGGTGTATGTAGAGAAGTTATTCTAACCCTTCCAGTTCTAAATTCTTCGCTTCCCATTCTTGCATACAGACGTCTTGCTGGTCTTGAAGAGTAAGAAGGTCGTCATTATATTCTTGAACTTTTTCGTGATCTCCGAAAACTTCGGGTAAAGTCAGTTGGGTTTCAATCTCTTCGATTTTACTTTCAATTTCCTCCAACTTTTCTTCTAGAGAAGTGATTTCACGAGATAGTTTACGTTCTAATTTCGCTTTTTCTTTGCTCGCATGGTAAGTCGACTTTACAGGAGGAGCGACTTCATCAGTCAGTTGTTCCTCTTGTTCTTCAGCAAGGAGCGCAAGCAACTCCGCTTCTTCTTGTTTCTTTTCGATATAGTAATCGTAATCCCCGATGTAGAGTTTACTTCCATCGGCCGATAGTTCTAAGATGCTGGTTGCAATACGGTTAATGAAATAACGGTCATGCGATACGAACACTAACGTTCCATCATAATCAATCAAAGCATTTTCCAAAACTTCTTTGCTGTCGATATCCAAGTGGTTCGTCGGCTCATCCAACATTAATAAGTTATTCCGTTCCAGTGCTAACTTACAAAGGGCAAGTCGCGCTTTCTCGCCACCGCTGAGTGAACTGATGGTTTTTTCAACGTCATTTCCGGTAAAGAGAAAACTACCCAAAATGCTGCGAACATCTTTTTCATTCATAGTAGGGTGCAAGTCCCAAATTTCCGCCAAAACTGTTTTATTTTTAGACAACTTCGATAGTTCTTGGTCATAGTAACCCAGGTCAACGTTCGTTCCGAATTTTACGCCACCCTCAATAAAAGGAATTTGATCAATAATGGATTTCAATAAAGTTGATTTTCCGATTCCGTTTGGGCCGACAATACCAATTGCCTGTTGTTTGCGCAAATCTAGATTGATGGGTTTTGCCAAAACTTCGCCATTGTAACCAACAGCAGCATTCTCAACGCCCATCACCACATTGCCGCTCTCACGCTTAATGTCAAAAGCAAAGCGTACGGAACGTTCATCACCCATAGGTTTATCCATACGGTCCATTTTTTCCAATCGTTTCCGTCGGCTTTGGGCCATTTTAGTAGTAGATGCACGCACGATGTTTCGTGCAACATAATCCTCCAGTTTGGCAATTTCTTCTTGTTGTTTCTCATATTGCTTCATTTCTTGTTCTAAACGAGCCGCTTTTTCTTGTAAAAACCAAGAATAGTTCCCTTTATAATGGTGGATTTTATTACGACTGATTTCATAAACGTTCGTCGCAATCTTATCCAAGAAATACCGGTCATGGGAAACGACTAAAAGCGTTCCGCGGTAACCAAGCAGGTAATTCTCCAACCAAGCCAACGTATCAATATCCAGATGGTTCGTCGGCTCATCCAAAATCAACAGGTCATTCTTTTCCAATAGAATTTTTGCCATCGCCAAACGCGTTTTTTGACCGCCGGAGAGCTGGGAAATAGGACGATCCAAGTCTTCTTCGTAAAACTTAAATCCATGTAAAACCGAACGGATTTCAGATTCATACCCGTATGCATCTTGCTTGTGGATTTCTTGTTGCAATGTGTCGTATAATTTTAAAGCTGCTTCCATGGCATCGGGGTCATTAATGACAGCTTCGTCCGCCAAACGCGTGGCAGCCTGTTCTGCTTGTTTCATTAATAAAATGACAGGTGCAAAGACCGTCAGCATTTCGTCCCAGATTGTTTTAGTGGAATCGACAGCACTGTGTTGGTCAAGATAACCAATGGTCACTTCTTTTTTCTTCGCAACAGTCCCTGCATCTGTCGGTTCAATACCGGCCAATATTTTTAGTAATGTTGATTTCCCTGCACCATTTCGTCCCACGAGTGCGTTGCGCTCATTGTCCTGGATCGTAATTTGAATATTCTCAAATAAAACGGTCGGACCGAAATAACGGGCTAGATTTTGTCCTTGTAAGAGTATCATTCAGTCGTTCCTCAACTTTCTATTATATGCATAATCATTTTATCATAGTTTTTTCGTTCTGGGCGCATCCAAAAGAAAGGATGATGAAAACGGTCTAACCTTTGTGAAACGTGCACCATTTTTTTTATAAAAGCGATAACAACAAAGTTCAAGTTGAGATACTCTTCACAAAAAAGTACAAATTAAAACAAAATACTAGATTTTTCACGAGTGCATGCTATAATTGCACTATGTATTGATGAGTACAAAACGTTTATAATAGATAATTTTACATACATAAATTTGAAGAAAGCGAGACAAACTATGCCAGCTAATAATGAAATTCCAAAAGCTACTGCCCGTCGTCTTCCTATCTATCACCGTTACTTACGCTATTTGCACGATGCCGGAAAAACGAGAATCTCCTCAACAGAATTGAGCGAAGCCGTTAAGGTTGATAGTGCGACTATCCGTAGAGATTTTTCATACTTTGGTGCTCTTGGTAAAAGAGGTTATGGGTATGATGTTGAATACTTATTGGAATTCTTCAGTAAAACATTGAATCAAGATCGTTTGACCAACGTTGCATTAATCGGGGTTGGTAATTTAGGACATGCGTTACTAAATTATAACTTCCATCTAAGCAATAATGTACGGATCAGCGCTGCCTTTGATGTAAACGAAGATATCGTTGGGACAATTGTCAGTGGGGTTCCGGTCTATCCAATGGGGGAAATGATTGAACAACTGCGTATTCAACAAATTGACGTTGTCATTTTGACTGTTCCGCAAGAAGTAGCACAAAAAGCTGCTAATAATCTAGTGGAAGCAGGAATTCGGGGAATTATGAACTTTACACCAATTCGTCTATCTGTTCCAGAAAATGTCCGCGTTCAAAACGTTGACCTGACGAACGAACTTCAGACCTTGATTTATTTCTTAGATAACAACATCAGTTAAGCATAAAATAAAAAATCCCGCGTCCTTCAAATTGAAGAGTGCGGGATTTTTTTATTTATTCACTTTATCTTTTATCTTGAAATACATCACTAACATTTGAATCGCTGTAACAATGTTATTCGTTGCGAAAAAGATACTAATCCACGTTAGGAATCCCCAACCGGATACATTAATGCTATCCACTGCGAAATAAATAAAAAGACCAGCAAATGCAAATTTCATAACGATTTGAAGAACGATATTTTTTAAATTCATAGAAATCCTTTCTTTTTACAACACTTATTGGAATAATTCAGGGAAATAAATTGGGAGTGAAGCAAAAGCATTCATTAAACCATGAGCCAACATCGGTGTAAAAATGTTGTTTGTCTTATAGTATAAATAAGAGAACCACAATCCCAAACTACCATAAAGAAGGTAGTGACCATCGAAATGGATGAAAGCAAACAGCAAAGCACTGATTACAGCTGATCCATAAAGACCAACACGTGACATGTTCAATTGAGTAAAAATAGCTTTACGGAAAACAAATTCTTCCATTACAGGTGCAAATACAGTAATCATAAAAATGAGTAAAGGATAAGCTTTTGTCATTTCTCTTAAGTTTTCGGTATTCGCAGACTCAGTCGGTACACCAAAAAGATACTGTTCGATTAGTGAGGCTACAATTTGAATGAGAATCGCAGCTATGAAGCCTAACACACCCCAAAGTAAAACTTTAGGAATTGGAGCAGATGATGCTTTAATAATTGGCGCTTCAGGCGTCCATTTTTCTTTATAGTTAATAACGATCATCGTAATAGTTCCTAGAAAGGCAAAAATAATGGCCAAGGTTAAACTCATCGCGATTTGTTTCTCTGCCGGAAATAGGAACGTAAGCGGAACAGGCAAGAGTTGAGCTGCTAGGTATACGAAAATGATACGCGTGGATGTTGTCATTTTTCTTTTCATGTATCTAAACCTTTCTTGTTTGTTATAATTGTCCTAAGTGAGAGTATATCACAAGAATGAAAAAAATTAGTGAATTTGCTTGCATTATCAAAAAAGTTTGATTATGATAGAAAAGTAAGTTAGCACTCTGGATAGATGAGTGCTAATAAAGAATAAATTAATTTGTGGAGGGATACTTGTGTTAAAACCATTAGGTAATCGCGTCATTATTGATGTTGCCAAAGAAGAGGAAAAAACTGCAGGAGGCTTTGTGTTGCCATCTTCCGCTAAAGAAAAATCGCAAACGGGTGTCGTTATCGCAACAGGTAACGGTCTTGTAACGGACAACGGAACAAAAGTTGAAATGACAGTTAAAATCGGTGACCATGTATTGTTCGAGAAATATGCAGGGACTGAAATTAAGTACGATGGTACAGATTACTTAGTAGTAAAAGAATCCGATATCGTAGCAATCGTAGAATAATTTTTACAATAATAAGTATGAGGTGAATTTAGAATGGCTAAAGATATTAAATTTTCTGAAGACGCACGTGCAGCCCTATTACGTGGGGTAGACATGTTAGCGAACACAGTTAAAGTAACATTAGGACCGAAAGGCCGTAACGTTGTTTTAGAAAGAGCATACGGTTCTCCTTTAATTACCAACGATGGCGTAACGATCGCTAAAGAAATCGAACTAGAAGACCATTTCGAAAACATGGGAGCAAAACTTGTATCTGAAGTTGCTTCTAAAACAAATGACATTGCGGGTGACGGAACAACAACAGCAACTGTATTGACACAAGCAATTGTTCGCGAAGGCTTGAAAAACGTTACTGCTGGCGCAAACCCAGTTGGCGTTCGTCGCGGGATTGAAATCGCGGCGAAAGAAGCAATTGCTGGCTTAGCTGAGATTTCTCAAATTGTAGATTCTAAAGAATCAATCGCACAAGTTGCAGCAGTATCATCCGGTTCTGAAGAAGTCGGAGCACTTATTGCAGAAGCAATGGAAAAAGTTGGTAACGACGGCGTTATCACAATCGAAGAGTCTAAAGGTATTGAAACAGAACTAGACGTTGTTGAAGGTATGCAATTTGATCGTGGTTACTTATCACAATATATGGTAACTGATAACGATAAGATGGAAGTAAACCTAGAAATGCCATACGTTCTGATTACAGATCGTAAAATCTCTAACATTCAAGATTTACTACCTTTATTGGAGCAAATTTTGAAAGAAGGCCGTCCATTATTAATTATTGCGGATGATGTCGATGGAGAAGCATTACCAACATTGGTATTGAACAAACTTCGTGGAACATTTAACGTTGCGGCAGTGAAAGCACCTGGATTTGGGGACCGTCGTAAAGAAATGTTACAAGATATCGCAGTACTAACAGGCGGAACAGTAATCGCAGAAGATTTAGGTTTAGAGCTGAAAGATGCATCTATTGAACATTTAGGTCGCGCTGGAAAAGTTGTTGTAACGAAAGACAGCACAACAATTGTAGAAGGTGCTGGCGAGAAAGAAGTAATCGAGCAACGTGTAGCGGTTATTCGTGCACAAGCTGCAGAAACAACTTCTGATTTTGATCGTGAAAAATTACAAGAGCGCTTGGCTAAATTAGCAGGTGGTGTAGGGGTAATCAAAGTTGGTGCCGCTACTGAAACAGAATTGAAAGAACGTAAACTACGTATCGAAGATGCATTAAACGCGACACGTGCGGCAGTTGAAGAAGGTATTGTATCCGGTGGTGGTACAGCGTTAGTTAACGTACAAGCCCGTGTACAAGGACTTGACTTAAAAGGCGACGAAGCAACAGGAGCACGTATTGTTGCACGCGCATTGGAAGAACCAGTTCGTCAAATCGCAGAAAATGCTGGAATGGAAGGTTCTGTTATTGCGGCACGCATTAAGACAGAAGAAATCGGCATTGGTTACAACGCTGCAACTGATGAGTGGGTAAACATGATTGAAGCTGGAATTGTAGACCCAGCTAAAGTTGTCCGTTCAGCTCTACAAAACGCAGCAAGTGTTGCAGGACTAATCCTTTCAACTGAAGGTGTTGTTGCTGACAAGCCTGCTCCAGAACAAATGATGCCACAAGACCCAGGTATGGGCGGCATGATGTAATTCAATAATTAAAGTAGAAGCGATTGGGGAAACCCGGTCGCTTTTTTTGTTAGTGTTTTTCAAACGTGTTATCGGTAACAAATTGTATAAAAAAAGGGGGCATGCTATGTTATAAGAAAATAAAACCGCTTACACGAAAGAGAGGATAAAGAGAATGCGTGCGATAAAATATTTCTTACCCTTACTGACATTCGGTCTCGGTGCTTGTAGTCCGGAAGCGAATGACCCTATAACGACATTTCCAGAAAATCCATCTGTTCATGACAGTGTTGTTGTGTCGATTGACGAAGAACTATATTTTAGTGAAGGAATTTCCCAAGTAACAGTGGATGCCCAAGAATTAGGGGTGCCGTCTGAGATGACGTTTGATCCCTTACTGAATGAACTAAGTGTCACAATCGCTGATGATTTGGAGATAGGTGATAAAACGATTACCGTCTCCGTTCAGACCGCGGATGGAACAGAAACGTATGAAGAAGTAATTCAGTTAACCGAGCCGGACGAAAAAAGTGAATCCCTAGCTTTTGGATGGGATGAGGCGCGCATCTATTTTACATTGACCGACCGTTTCTATAACGGTGATAAAACCAATGATGATCCTAACAATGAAAACTACGATATGAGCCATCTGGAAACCTATCACGGTGGCGATTTCCGCGGTTTAATCGAAAAAATGCCGTATTTAGAAGAGTTGGGGATTAATACCCTTTGGATTACACCGATTGTTGATAACATCGAATGGAACATGCGTGAGCAGCAAAATAGTAATCAGTACGGATATCACGGTTATTGGGCCAAAGACTTTACGAAGATCGATGAACACTTGGGTGATTTGGAAACATTTAAAGAACTAATTGATACCGCTCATGACCACGGAATTAAGGTGATGGTGGATGTAGTACTGAATCATTCCGGTTATGGTATGGATGAAGAAGGATCTGTTTTCGAAGGGATGTTGCGGGATGAACCGGTTCCGAACCATCAAGTTCTAGGAGAATTGGCTGGTCTACCTGACTTCAAAACAGAAGAAGCTGAGGTGCGCGACCAATTAATCGCGTGGCAAACGGCTTGGATTGCAGAAAGTCGCACTGAACGCGGCGATACTATTGATTTCTTCCGCGTAGACACAGTTAAGCACGTTGAAGATACTACCTGGAAAGCATTCAAAAATGCAATTATTAAAGAACAACCATCATTTAAGTTGATTGGAGAACACTACGGCGCCTCGATTACGAATACGGGCGGATATTTATATGACGGAGAAATGGACAGTTTGCTGGATTTTGATTTCAAAAATATTGCCGGTAGCTTCGTAAACTGGGATGTGATGGGTGCAAATGATAAACTTATTACTCGTAATGAGCAATTAACGAGTGATGCAACGTTGGGGCAGTTCTTATCCAGTCATGATGAAGATGGGTTCTTGTATCGACAGGCAGGTGGCGACAGGGGCAAACAAAAAGTCGCGGCTTCTCTTTTGATTACCGCGAAAGGTCAGCCCGTTATTTATTATGGGGAAGAGTTGGGACAAACGGGAGCAACTGCTAGTAATATGGATAAGGGCGAATACAACGAAAACCGCTATGATTTCGATTGGGATGCAGTTGCCAGTTCAGATATGCATGCACATTATCAGAAATTACTGAATATACGTAAAAATAATAGTCTTATTTTTTCAAAAGGAGACCGCCGTACAGTTGCGGGATCAAATAAGGAAGGCTTCGTTATTTTCAGCCGTAATTATGAAGGACAAGAAGTAATAGTGGGACTGAATATTTTGGATGAGCCGACAACAGTGACCATACCGGTTTCAGAAGCAAGCTACTCAGACCTTTATTCAGAAAATACTCATTATAATGCCTCAGAAGGAACACTAACGATAGAAATCCCCGCTAGAAGCGAAGGTGGGACGGTTATCTTGATGGCGGATTAGTATATTCGGCAATGAACCCTTTCGCTCACTCTGTTCTAGTTATTGATTTCATGCTAAAATGGGTAGAGTCAAGACTGACTGAAGGAGGGAAAAAATGTGAAGCAACAGGATGAGTGGACGAAAGCCAGAAAAATTATCATTATGATGATTGACTTAATCCTTTACATTGGTTCATTTTTATTATCGTTCCGTTTGAGATATGGTGCTGAAATTCCAATAAAAAACTTAGAAGCTTTTCAGGGAAGTATTATCTATGTCATTATCGGATTTGTACTGGTTAATATCTTATTAGGGACGTATATCTTGTATAATAAATCTTTGGGTGATTTCCTATTTATTACAATCATAGGACAATTTATCATGGCGCTGTATATTATGGCGTTAACGTTCGCAGGAAGGTGGTTAGCATTTCCGCGTTCAATTATTTTAATTGTTTTCTTCGTGGGAGCGATCCTGCTTTTCATGTGGCGAGCAGCTGTATTTAAACTTTATCAACGACTGAGCGGCAGCAAGCGTGTAATGATTGTAGGGATGGAAAAGGAAGTTTTTGAAGCCGTAGATAACTTTACGAACACCAGAAGCATCCGCCATGTGGTAACCCACGTTGTCTTATCGGATTATTATTACAATGTTCGGGAGAATCTCGATAATATTGATGTTGTTTATCTAGCAAGTCAAATCGAGGATGCAGAGAAACTTCGAATTTATAATTTATTGATGGAGAAAGATAAAAAATTCTTCTTAAATACGAGTTTCGAAAACTTAATGATGGTAAGACCAAATATGATGAATATCGAAGATGAAAGTATTATTGAAGTTTCACCGTTTAGAATCCCATCTGAAGATGATATTATTAAACGCTGGTTGGATATCATTTTCTCATTATTATTAATCGTTGTTTCATCACCCATTATGTTGGTAGCAGCAATACTCGTAAAGAGAAGTTCAGAAGGACCTATTTTATATCGTCAAATACGAGTTACCAAAGAAGGCCGAGAATTCGAAATATTGAAATTCCGGAGCATGGGGATTACAGCAGAACAAGAATCCGGTCCTGTTTTAGCGACAAGTAATGATATGCGTGTAACGCCGGTTGGGAAGTATTTGCGTGCATTGCGAATCGATGAACTACCGCAATTGTTCAATGTTCTAAAGGGAGATATGTCTATTGTTGGTCCGAGACCAGAGCGGCCATTCTTTGTGAGTCAATTTGAACAACAGAATCCGCATTATTACTTGCGTCACAATGTGCGTGCAGGTATTACTGGTTATGCGCAGGTATATGGAAAGTATGCATCCGACTTTAACAGTAAGTTAAACTTTGATTTGATTAACATCAAACAGTATTCTTTGATTTTGGACATGAAAATCATGCTTCAAACAATAAAAATTCTATTTGATAAAGTAAGTTCACAAGGATTAGATGAAGCAGAGCGAACTATTCTTTCTGAAGAAGAACTCCTCAGCCGTGGCATTACGGTCATTCATTAATCTTTAAGAGTAGAAAAAAACGTTTAGCCCCGAATCACTAGAACGAAGAAGCGCAGGCTGGTCTGGGACCTCCTATGCATTATTCGGGAAGAGATTCGGGGCTATCTTTTTGAAGATATTTACAAGATAATTATTCTTAAAATTTAAAGGGGATAGGAGCTATTTCCGAGCTCCTTGCCTACGTTCAGATTATTATAAAGGAAAATAGATTCGTTTTACGCTATAATGATGAAAAATGAGACCTTGTTTTGGAGGAGTGGTTTGGTTGGAAGAACAATATAAAGATGATAGTTTAGTTTTACATACGGATTTGTATCAAATTAATATGATGAAAACGTATTGGGATCAAGGAATTGCGGATAAACATGCTGTTTTTGAAGGTTATTTCCGTAAGTACCCCTTTAAGAATGGCTATGCGGTTTACGCAGGCTTGGAGCGTATTGTCGATTACTTGAAAAATCTACGCTTCACGAAGACAGATATCGATTATTTACGTGAAGTATTAGACTACCCAGAGGCGTTTTTAGAGTATTTAGAAAACTTCGAATTTAAAGCAACACTACGATCCGCTGTAGAAGGTGAATTGGTATTTGCAAATGAGCCGATTATTCAAGTAGAAGGACCACTCGCACAATGTCAGCTAATTGAAACGGCTATTCTAAATATTATTAACTTTCAAACATTGATTGCGACTAAAGCAGCACGTATTAGCTATGTTTCTGAGGGAGATACGTTGATGGAGTTTGGGGCGCGTCGTGCACAAGAAATGGATGCTTCGATTTGGGGTGCGCGTGCGACTTATATTGGCGGTTTTGATGCAACGTCTAATGTACGTGCCGGTAAAATGTTTAACATGCCAATTGCAGGAACGCATGCACATTCACTCGTGCAAGTTTATCGAAATGATTATGATGCCTTTATGGCCTATGCGAAATCGCATAAAGACTGTGTATTCTTAATTGATACCTACGACACGCTTCGTTCCGGTGTGCCGGCTGCTATTCAAGTAGCAGACGAGTTGGGCGATAAGATTAACTTCTTGGGTGTTCGTATTGATAGTGGGGATATGGCTTATCAGTCTAAGAAAATTCGTCAACAATTGGATGAAGCGGGATACCCGAATGCAAAAATTTATGCATCCAGCGATTTAGATGAGATGACGATTCTCAACTTAAAAATGCAAGGAGCAAAAATTGATGTTTGGGGAGTCGGTACAAAACTAATTACGGCTTTTGACCAACCAGCATTGGGTGCTGTTTACAAGTTAGTAAGTATTGAAAATGATGAAGGCGTGATGGTGGATACACTGAAAATTTCCAGCAATGCTGAAAAAGTTTCGACACCAGGACGTAAACAAGTATGGCGCATTACGCGTAATTCTGATGGTAAATCAGAAGGGGACTACGTGGCTCTATGGGAAGAACGTCCGGATCAATTAGAGGAACTCTATATGTTCCACCCGACTTATACTTACATTAATAAAACGGTAACCGACTTTACGGCCCGTCCGATTTTGCAAGACATTTTTGTGGATGGCGAGCTCGTATATGAGTTGCCGACATTAGAAGAAATAAAAGAATATTCATTGAAACACCGCAATGCATTGTGGGATGAATATGTTCGTATTTTGAATCCTGAAGATTATCCTGTGGACTTATCACAGAAGGCTTGGGATCATAAGATGAATACGATTCAACTGCTAAAACAAACCGTTCAGAAAAAAGCTCCGAAACTATAGTAGTCTAGAGGTGAGATTTATGCGTACATTACAAAAAGAGATTATAAACGCGTTATGTGTAAAGCCAGAAATTGATCCACAAGAAGAAATTCGTCATACCATTACGTTCTTAAAAGAATATATGCTTGCACATCCATTCTTAAAGGCATATGTTTTAGGAATTAGTGGCGGACAAGACTCTACATTAGCGGGTAAGTTGGCACAAATGGCAATGACGGAGTTGCGCGCGGAAACGGGCCGAGAGGATTACCAATTTATCGCTGTTAAAATTCCCTACGGTATCCAAGGCGATGCGAAAGACGTAGAAGATGCTCTTACTTTTATTGCTGCTGATAAAGTGTTGTCAGTTAATATTAAAGCAGCTACCGATGCGATTGAAGATGCAATGGCAGAAAATGGCCAGAATGTTTCCGATTTTAACAAAGGGAATATTAAAGCACGTCAACGGATGATTGTTCAATATACAATTGCGGGTGATAATGCCGGCGCTGTATTAGGGACGGACCATGCGGCTGAATCAGTCACAGGATTCTTTACAAAGTTTGGTGACGGTGCTGCTGATTTAATTCCTTTATGGCGATTAAATAAACGCCAAGGGAAGGCGATGTTGGCTGCATTAAATTGCCCGAAGCATTTATATACAAAAGTACCAACTGCAGATTTAGAAGATGACCGCCCGGCACTGCCAGACGAAGTGGCTTTAGGCGTTTCGTATGAAGCAATCGATGATTACTTAGAAGGTAGAGCGATTGCTGAAGCTGATGCGGAAAAAATTGAGAGTTGGTATACGAAGACCCGCCACAAGAGAGAGTTACCTATCACGCTATTCGATGATTTCTGGAAAAAATAATAAATAGAAGAGTGGTGATACGTTGATGCGAAATGTGAATAAACGGTCGTCACTCTTTTTTAGTGACCCCTTATTTAAGCAATTGCTTTCGTTTCTTTTGTCGACTTTTATCAGTCAACTTATTTTACAGTGGTTTCAAAATAAGTTGAATATTGGCTTAGTTATTAATTTTACGTTTTTATGGCATACGGAGAAGTTTATTATCAGTTGGGGCATTTTAATGTTGGTGGCTCTGTGGTTATGGGCGGTAATCAACAATGCGAAAGTAGTGAACTTGCTGATAGTGAGTAGTTCCATGGTAATGGGATACTTGACCTATGAAAAAATGAATCAAAGGGAAGAACCGCTTTATCCCGCTGATTTTAAGATGGCTTTGGAAATAGATTTCCTTCTGAAAATGATTTCTCCGGTGGCGATAGTCGTTATCTTAGGGGCATTAATCGCGATTATAATAGTGTTAATCCGATTATTTAAAAGGAACTCCGTCAAGTTGCCTCTACTTGTCCGTCTCTTATTATTTACTTTTACAAGTCTGGGTTTATTCTACACCAGTCAATTTCAAGAACCAGGCAATCTCGTTAAGCGGGCTTATGACCGGACGGCTAAATGGATTCCCTATAGCCAGAAAATGAATTACTATAATACTGGTTTCGTTGCAGGCTTTTTGTATAATTTACCGTCCGCACCCATGGTTAAGCCAGATGGTCTCGATGAAGCAACATTAACTGCTTTATTTTCGAAATATGCTGCACAAGCGAATGAAATAAATACCCAACGGAAAAACGAACAAATCGCATCTAATGTTATTTACATTATGAATGAAAGTTTTGCGGATCCCTTGGTACTGGAAAGAGCCGATGCATCTTACGACCCGATTCCATTTACACGGAATCTGGCTCAACGTGTACGAAGCGGGACGATGCTATCACAAGGATATGGCGGCGGGACAGCGAATATTGAGTTTGAAGCATTAACAGGCTTTTCGATGGAGCCTTTTGCAGTAAATATTTCTACGCCGTTTACGCAATTTTTGCCAAAGATGACGGACTTCCCTTCCATCGTGTCACGCATGAATGAGGAAGGTCATACTACTTTTGCAACGCATCCCTTTAATACATCTATGTATAAAAGGCGGGACAATTATCACATTTTAGGGTTTGACCACTTTTATTATGATGAAACCATGACATATCAAGATAAAGTTGACAACAACCCTTATATTTCAGATGCCTCTGCCTATCAAGAAATTCTTGAACACATCAAGAAAAGTGAGGGGTATGATTTCGCTCATCTGGTTACGATGCAAAATCACACGCCGTTTAAAGGGAAATATATGGAGGTTCCATCTTTCCAAGAAACAGGTTTAAAAAACAAAGACATTAATCACTATCACCGTGATTTGATGGAAAGTGACCGGGCAATGACAGAATTAGTGACGGCCATTGAAGCTTGGGACGAACCTGTAGCTGTTGTCTTCTGGGGTGATCACTGGCCAAACGTTTTTGGTGAGGCGTTGAAGCGTGATAGTGGCGATTTATTGAGTCGCACTCCGGTGATGGTGTTTGGGAATCAGACGTATGCTGACAATAAATGGGATATCGTCAGCCCCATTTACTTTATGCCGGAACTTTGGGAAACTTTAGATACAAAAGTGACACCTTTTGAAGCATTGTTGATGACGATGCGGGAAGAACTGCCAGCTTTCGAGAAAGGGATGTATTATTTGCCTGATGGCAGTACTGTCCGAACACGTGAAGAATTACCGGAAAGTGCACGAGCAGTGTTGAAAGATTACGACCGAGTCATGTATGATACAACTACAGGCTCACAGCAGTTAGAAGAAAGTGGCTTTTTTGAAGTCGGAAATGAATAGAGGAGGTGGCAAATGCAGTTCTTTTGGCGATTTTTAATTACTTTTTTCTTGGCAGTAGTGTTGAGTTATTTGGCAACACATCTGTTTAGACGGCTTGCTCTGAAGGCAAACTGGGTGGATAGTCCAACTGACAAAAAAATACATACGAAACCCATCGCAACAATGGGCGGCATTTGCCTCTTCATCGTTTATTGGGCCGTTTATTTTTTTGGTATCCCGATTAATAACCAGATCGTTGGCGTTGCGCCTCTGGTAATCAGTTCTTTTGTTATTTTAGTTGTCGGAATTATTGATGACAAAGTAGAATTGAAACCGTGGCAAAAACTCATAGGGATCTTGATAGGAGCGAATATCTATTACTTTTTTACAGATATTCGTTTAGATCATTTTACGGTGGCATTTTTGGGAAGAATTGAATTTTATGAAATAAGTTACATAATAATGATGTTATGGATTGTGGGTATTACCAATGCAATGAACCTCATGGACGGACTGGATGGCTTGGCCACAGGAACAGCCATTATTTCTCTCACAACAATGGGGTTGGTAAGTTATCTTTTTACTAATTCAGGTAACAATGCATTAGTTGTTTTGACCTTCTTACTTGTAGCTGTATTGTTAGGCTTCTTACCCCATAATTTTCAACCTGCAAAAATATTCCTCGGAGATACAGGGGCGTTATTTATTGGATTTATGATTGCAACGTTATCATTGAATGGGCTGAAACAAGCAACTTTTGTCTCGTTAATTATTCCAATTGCGATTTTGGGAGTGCCATTAACAGATACAGTCTCAGCGATTTTTCGCCGCCTTCTCAACAAGAAATCAATCAGTCGAAAAGATTGGGGACATCTCCATCATCGCTTATTGCGGTTAGGTTTTACACACCGTCAAGCGGTCTTGTTTATTTATGCAATGGGCATTATCTTTTCATTGATTGCGTTATTGTTCCCCATCTCCTCATTATTGGGCACCATTTTTTTGTTGGTGTGTTTACTACTGGGAATTATCCTGTTCGTAGAGTCTTTCAATCTATTGGATAGTCAACGTACCCCATTAAGGCGTTTACTGAGATATTTACAAAGAAAAAGAAAGACTAGAAAGAGATAGACAAAAAAACAAGTGGTTGGGACTTCCCAGTCACTTGTTTTTTTGGTTATTAGTTATCATCATCGCTGTCTTCCCAATCATCTTCTGCAATATCTGCTAATCGGCGTTCAACGTATTGAGCCTCACCCGTTTCAAATTGAATGTTCCCATTCATAAAATCAATCATGTCTGATTGAAAGGTTTCGACATTATCAGCAGGGATACCAATGATAAACGTTACTTGATCTGTATAGAGTGTATCGATAACGCTGTAGGGTGATTGAATCAGATTATTTTCTAATTTTCCAGAAGCAGAATAGCTCACCGTACATTTCACAGGGATCTGCATCGCGCGTTCCACAATGCCGATTTCTTTCAAAGTTGATGAAACAGATTTACTGTATGCGCGAATTAAGCCGCCTGCGCCTAACTTTGTTCCGCCAAAATAACGCGTCACAACAGCAACAACATATTTCAGTTCATTTTTCTTTAATACTTCCAACATCGGAACACCGGCTGTTCCGGATGGTTCGCCATCATCATGAGCTCTTTGAATTTCATCACGATCACCAATGAGATAAGCCGAACAGTTATGTGTTGCTTTCCAATGTTCTTTTTTGATGGTTTGAATAAATACTTTTGCCTCTTCTTCGTTTTCTACGCGTTGTAGTGAACAGATAAAACGCGAACCGCGGATTACAATTTCGTACTCACTATTTTCAGCAATGGTATAATAGGATTTTAACAAGCCGATATCCTCCCCCAGAATGATTTTCATTTCCATTCTAACATAATTTTTAGGTTCCTAAGAAATTCTAAAACATTCATGATAAAAGTGACTAATTATTACTCTGTCATGTATAATGATTTTTGAGTTAATAAAAGATAAAAGTAGTAGAAGAGGTGTTATCTTGAATTTAGAACAGTTATTCAATCATATTAAATTCAAGCATGTGATAGGTACTTTTTCCGATGCGCAAATAAATAAGATCACTCAGGATACACGCGAAGTTGAATCTGGCGATGTGTTTATTTGTATTGAGGGTGCGAATTTTGACGGCCATGGTTATGCTGCGCAAGCAATGGAAAAGGGCGCAATTGCTGTAGTTGCTCGCAAACAGCTGGATATTAATGTTCCTGTCATTTATGTAAATGACACAACAAAGGCGATGGCAATGTTGGCGAACGCATTCTACGGATATCCAAGTGACAAATTGAAAATGATTGGTATTACCGGAACAAACGGTAAAACAACAACAACGTATATTATTGAGGCCATCCTTAAGGGTCTAAAATTAGGCTCCGGTGTGATTGGAACAGTGGGGATTAAAGTGAATGATACCTTCATTCCAACCATTAATACAACGCCGGACAGTATTACGCTTCAACGTGTATTTAAAGAGATGGACGATGAAAATGTTGCGGTATGCGCAATGGAAGTTTCTTCTCAAGCGTTGGTAAAAGGCCGCGTGTGGGGAGTGGACTTCGATGTTGCTGTCATGACGAATTTGACGCATGAGCATATGGAACTTCACCATACAATGGAAGCTTATCAAGCTGCTAAGAAATTGCTGTTCTCTCAAATGGGTAACAGCTACAAGACAGCGAAAGTTGCTGTTTTGAATAAAGATGATGAAACGTTCGAAGACTACCGTGAAGCGACAGTAGGCGAAGTTTTGTCGTATAGTATTTTGGATTCAGAGAGCGACTTTTTCGCTACTAATATTCACTATTTTGAATCACACACTACCTTTGACCTGGTTTATTTAAATGAAACGTATGCTGTGCATTCCAATCTCGTTGGCGAATATAATGTTTCCAACTTGTTGGCGGGTATGGCTTCCGTATTTGCACTGGGTTATTCTTTGACAGAGATTGTCGCGACGATTCCATCTTTATTGGGCGTGTCTGGCCGGATGGAGTTGGCAGCTAAAGCAGACGATATCAGTCTGTATGTAGATTATGCGCATTCTCCCGATGCGATGGAGAAGGTACTGGCTACCGTAAAAAACATCGCTAAAGGAAAAGTCATTGCTGTCTTTGGTTGTACCGGCAAGCGTGAATTTGAAAAACGTCCGATTATGACCAAAATAGGGATTGAACAAGCGGATTTTGCTTTTTTGACGGCGGATGAAGCGATGGGAGAAGACCAAGCGGAAATTTGGGAAATGATGAAGCCAGGCATTCCTGAAGGTGCGACGAACTATGCGTATTACGAAAATCGTGTGGAGGCTATCTATAAAGCCATCGAAATGGCTGAACCCGGAGATATTGTATTGATGATGGG
>LFRM01273826.1_pt1 | contig 18699 bp, 16 predicted proteins | sample 618341 | NCBI WGS metagenome assembly LFRM01 (sample SAMN03654438, study PRJNA283298) | anaerobic digester metagenome | isolation source: pool of bioreactors CSTR01a, CSTR02a, and CSTR03a thermophilic anaerobic... | place: Denmark: Kgs. Lyngby | collected 2014-05-21 | reverse complement strand
TCAGCTTTGATAGTTATCAGTGAAGAGCGAGGTTCGTTAATTACTTTAAAATCGAAAGCAAAATCATGATCAGGGAAGTCCTTACCTTGAAAAGCTTTATATTTATCTAATAGATTTTGTTTGATGATGGGCATAGCCATTGGATGAGTGGGTGAGATGTATTCATCAGATCCATTATCTCTTTTGAGTGTGAGGTAGATGGGAGAGAGTGTTTGAAATGTCATAGTTTCGCTAAACTCTGGTGGTGGCAGCATCTCTATATTTTGTATTCTACATTTTATTCGAGCATTTCTGTTTCCTAATTCAAATTCTTGTTCTCTAAAAATACCTTGAATAAATTCGCGTGTACTAATCTCGGGAATGAATGAAATCTGCCATTCTATGTGGTCTGATAATATTCTAATATACTCATTTATGATGCGATATTGTGGTATTTTTAGTCTCGAAAAAGTAAATAGCTTGAATAGTTTTTTATCTGCATTATAGCCATTATCATGCAACCATTGAGAAAATTTTTCATTAGAATTAGATAAAATTTTGTAAATGACTGCAGAGCATTCATATTGATAATTAATAGGTAATTTATCTCTACCTTTAGATTTATCTATATTTATTATTAATTTAAACCTCATTTTTATTAAAATTGAAAAATATTTAATAAATAATCATATTTTTGTGTGCGAAGGTAATTAAAATATTTAATAAAAAAAAATTTATTTAATAGAACCTATTAAATAAAAAAAATGGTTCTATAACGTTTTATATTGGTTAAGATTAAAAAAAAGAATAATTTAAAAAAAGAGAGAGAGATAATATTCCCAAATTATCAGTACAGAGTAATGCATGTGGAGCATTACTTTAGTTGTATAAAAAACAAAAGTCAAATATCTTTTATCATATTGATATAAATCAATTAATTTATTGATATATATCAATATGATTTATTAATTATGTTTTATATCATTTTGCAATTCTTATATTAATTTTGTAAATTAAAATTAATAAATATGAACGAAATAACTAGACATCCCATTTTAGATGTTCCTAAATCAGAGGCGGTAGAGTTTTTATTTAATGGTCAACGAGTTATAGGGCGAAAGGGTTATACTATAGCTTCTGCACTTCATTTAGCAGGATTTCCTATTCATAGTCATAGTATAGATGGCAGACCTCGAAGCTTAGAATGTGGTATAGGCAAATGCAGTGCATGTGAGATGCTCGTAGATGGGGTAGTGCGTAGAATATGCATTACCAAGGTAGATGGGGTAAAAGAGGTTATTGAGATCCCTCAAGATTATAAACCTGAACCCAAGAAATTGTCTCTCGATCTACCTAATAAACTTTATCATACAGAAGTAGTGATCGTAGGGGCTGGGCCAGCAGGATTGGCTGTTCGAGAGATATTAAATGATTTTGGAGTACCCAATATAGTAATCGATAGCAATGAAAGCATAGGAGGGCAATTTCTTATGCAAACGCATCAATTTTTCTTTTTTGAAAAGCAACGTAAATATGGTGGTAAACGTGGTTTCGAAATAGCTAAAATGCTTGCAGGAGATGATAATAGTGATATATTACTAGATAGTGTTGTTTGGGATATTTTCGATAATAAAATATTAGCTGTCAAAAACATAAAAACAGAAGATATATTTTTTGTAAAATGTGAATATTTGGTTGTAGGTGCTGGAGCAGTGCCATTCATACCTGTATTCGAAAATGACGATTTGCCAGGCGTGTATACGGCTGCTGTAGTACAGAAATTGATGAATATAGAGCATACGCTTCTAGGCAAAAAAGTTTTGACCGTCGGAGCTGGTAACATTGGATATCTGACTTCCTATCAATTAACGCAAGCTGGAGCCGACGTAGTAGCTATCATAGAAGCTCAGCAAAACGAAGGTGGGTTTCCAGTACAGGCTAATAGAGTTAGACGTCTTGGTATTCCTATTCTTACTGGTTATACACTTGTAAAAGCTATCCCCAATGATGATTATACAGCTATTATAGGTGCTGTCATTGCTAAAGCTGATGAGCAATTTAAACCCATATCTGGCACTGAAAAATTAATTGAAAATATAGAACTTATTAATATTTGTACTGGTTTAATACCAGATGATCAATTGTTAGTATTAGGTAAGGAGATTTTTGGTACCAAATGTCATGGAGTAGGAGATGCGATAAGAATAGGAGAGGGTACTAGTGCCGTATTGCGAGGCAAACAAGCCGCTTATGAAATACTTGCTGATATGGATATTAGATATGATTATGATGATTATTTAGCTGTATCTAAAGAATATATTGATAGTCAGCAACATCCTTTTAAAGTCTTAGACTCTCCCGCACAACCTGATGAGCAACGAAAATCAAAACCTTTTGTCATTATCGATTGTTTATATGCTTTTGCTTGCAATCCTTGTGTTTTTGCTTGTCCTCAAAATGCTATTTCCAAATCTAGCACTTCTAATGTACCAGTGGTAGATTATGATAAATGTACTGGTTGCTTTGACTGTGTTTATCAATGTCCAGGTTTAGCTATAATTGGTTTTAATATTAATAAAAATAAGATTTTTATTCCTACCGAGCATTTTTTAGAAGAAAATTCTCAGGTCTTTTTGGTAGATAATTATGCTAATAAAATAGGAGAAGGGGTGATAGAAAAAATAATGATAAAACCTAACAAAACTAATGTGGCCCGAGTGAGAGTAGAGCATTTATTTGATGATAATATCACAAATATTAGGGGGTTGATTCCAAAAAATCAATATCCCGAACCTTTAGTTTTAAAAGATTATAATGATACTATTAGTTTCGATGATCCTTACGTGTGTCATTGCGAAGATGTAAAGTATCAAGAAATTAAAGATTTCGTAGGAGATAGAAAATTTGTATCTGTGATGGATATAAAACATAATACTAGACTGGGAATGGGGCCTTGTAGAGGTAAGCGTTGTATTAGACGATTAAGACAGAGACTATATAGTGATGGTATCACACTTGTAGGTGATGCTACTCCTCGTGGACCATTGTCTAATCAAATTTTGCTTGGCGAATTGTATCCTCGCACTATAAAAGATAAAATCATTCCTATTGGTACTAAAAAAGATATCGAACATAGAGAAGTAAAAGTATTGATAGCTGGTGGTGGTATGGCAGGTAGTTCTTTGTTTAGATATTTTGCAGAGGCTGGTATGAGTCCTGTTTTGATAAATTATGAAAAAGGTTCTTCTTGGCGTAATATAGCAGGGGGACGACCAGCTTTTTCTATACCCGAATTATCTGATATTGCTCGACATAATCTTGAAATATTTCAAGAGCTTAATGAATATAAAAATATTAATTTCAAACCAACAGTTTATGTCAATTTTGCTCATGACCAGGAAACATATAAATCTCTGGAAGCTTCTAAGGGCTGGTCAGATGTTTATGAAGTAAAACCTAAAGATTTCAAAAATGAGATAAGTCCTTATTTTAATCCTACACTAGATACTTATTTGGCTGCTTTCATTAGTCGCGAATGCTGGCAAGCTAATCCTGGCAAAACAGTAGATCTCATTCGTAGAATTGGTCTCGAAAATGGCGGTACTATTTATGAAGAAGCTATTCTGATTTCTGTAAATAAAAAAAATAATAAATACTTTGCTATTGTTAAAATGAGAGATGGTTCTTATATAGAATTTCAAACCGATCATTTCGTAAATGCCCTTGGTGGTGAAGCTGAGAAATATGCTAATATGTTAGATCTATATCCAGGTCTTTATCCAGTGCGACATCAAGCTTTTATTACTCGTAGACTACCTTATTTAGGTAAAAATGGTAATAGCTTGGATATGTTAATAGATAGACGAAACTTCAAAGGTTTCAGTGCTGTCTATGGTCAACAACTATATGAAACTGGACAAATCATTGGCTGTGCTTCACCAGCAGTAGATTCTATGGAGTCATCAAAGGATATCAAACTCAATACTAGAGAATTTATGTCTATCATTTCTGAGGTCTTTTGTGATTGGATACCAATGCTCAGTTCTGTACAATTTCAGAGTATATGGAGCGGTTATTATACTGAACCTCGCATGATTATTGATCCAGAAAATGGTTTATTTGTTGGTATGCGTGGACATGGGTTTATGCTTAGTCAGTATTTAGCTAAATTGTATGTAGATAAATTTTTAGGCAGAGGAGTTCCTTCATATTTCGAAGAGTTAAAGCTAACAGGCAAAGGATTGAGTGAAACTGCGTTTAAATAATTTTTTTTTTAACTGATTTATCAACTACTTATTTTCAAATAATAGCTCAGAGATAAATCTATACTATGAAACTTTTGTTATTTTTTTATTACTTTTGCTATTAGTAATTTTTAAAAATTTTAACTAAAAATTAATGTCTCAAAAAATATTAACTTGGCATAGAAAGATTTTTGATAATATTAGCAGGCAATATGCAGAGCAGCGTTTGCCCCATGCTATTTTATTGTCACAGCGAATGAGTGAGAATGCTTTTTTTTTAGCGAAATCCCTAGCTCAATTGTTTCAATGCTCAAACCCTCAATTAAATAATGAAGGATATCTAGAAGCATGTGATCTGTGCTCGAGTTGCAAAAAAGTTAAAGAATTTACACATCTCGATGTTCATTATTTTTTTCCAATAATTAAAAGAAAAAATAAAACTTGCTCAGATGATTACTTCCAGGAATGGATAGAATATCTAAGATCGTATCGAGGTATAATAGATCTAAATAGTTGGATACGTTTCATAGATTCTGCTAATAGTCAAGCAATAATATCTGCAGAGGATTGTGATAAGATTGTAAATATAGCACAAGATAGTAGTTACGAGGGTAAATATAAGATTTTCATTATTTGGGAAATGGAAAGACTTTTTCATGCTGCTGCACCTAAGCTATTAAAAATAATCGAAGAGCCACCTGCTAAAACGCTTTTTGTAGGCATTACAGATCACCTAGAGCAGGTATTGAGTACCATCAGATCTCGCATGCAGATAATTCAGATACCTACACCTACTCCAGAAGAGTCTTTGGAGATACTTAATGATTTTTTTGATATTGAAAAGGATGAGGCTAAGAGATTGGTTTTTACCTATGGTAATAATTTACCTCGCATAGTAGACAATATCCATACAGATAAAATGCCTATTGCGATTAGTGATTTTTTTATTAAATGGATGCGGTTGTCTTTTCAGTTAAAAGCTCACGAACTACTCGATTTAGCTATTGAGTTTAATTCTTTAGGTCGTGATATTCAAAAAATAACCCTTTCGCAGTGTTTGAATTATCTAGATGCTATTTGGCTCATCAATCATAATATTCCTACTCAGTTGATACTCAATGAGTTGGATGAGAAATTTGTGCATGATTTTAAAAAATTTATTGATGATGACACTATAGCTGATTTTGCATGTTATGTAGATGAAGCTATCAAAAATATTGAACGTAATGCTGATAGTAAAATAGTTTTTTTTGATTTAAGCTTTAAGATAGGGCAGACCTTTAAGCAGAAATATATGATGATGAGGTAAATGTTTATTTAATAAAATGGTTCTATAACGTTTTATATGGATTAAAGATTATAAAAAGAGTAATTCTACAAAAAATTTGTTAATAATTGGTTTATTAATTATAAGACTGTTAAATATCAACCACAAAGTTCTCAAAGAAGGCACCAAGAACACAGAGAAGGATGGAATTAAAAGGGCTACAAATGGGACTTTGTGGACTTTGTGTAATAAATTGGTGCCCTTTGTGGTAAAAAAATAACCTAAATAATTAAAAAATAGTTATTTTTTTGTAATAATCTAAAATTTTATTACTCAATAAACGTTATAGAACCAATAAAATATTATAAATTAATCTTTAGCAGGTTTTTAATTATCAGATTTATGTCATTTAAGACCATTTATATTTTTAAAAATTGTTGGCTAAGGTTACTATTTTTTATCAAAAGCCCATAATTGTATCTTTCTATTTTAACTTCAAAAAAATCAATTTTTTTAATATTTTTCCAGGCACTATACATTGAATATGAATAATTGATATCATCTAATATTACTATTGACAATGGTGCGATTATTTTAGTAATTTTATTTATTAAATTTAAAGTAGCTTCATAAGTATGTGAGCCATCTATTATTATTATTTCAAATTTAATATTTTTACTAATAAATTCATCTATCGCTTCATCAAATTCGAGATTATAAACGTGTAAATTGTCAATTTTTAATCTATTTTTTAATTTTAATAATTGCTTACAGAGATCATCTACCCCTTCTATGGTATAAACCTCTAAATCGGTGTTAGACATTGCTAATAGAGCAGAAGTAAAACCAAAGCCTCCACCTAACTCTAATATTTTATTTGTTTTAAAATATTGAGCTAATCCTATGATAAATAAGCGTTTGTTTAATGAACAAGAAATTTTTCTATGCCAATAACTTATAGTTGTTTCAATGAATCTTTTATTAGCACCTAAAGACTGAAATCGTAATGGCTCATTTGAGTGTTTTAATTTATTTTCATAATCTAAAAGTTCATTAGGTATATCATAATTCGTTTTATATGCATTCAAATACATATTATAAAGAAAAGGTGAATGAATTTTAATAGGATTTTTACGTGTTATTATATAATTAATCGCATGGCAAACTTTAAAAAGACAATTTTTCATTTCAATTTTTTTTTTTGAAAGTTAGCTATTCCATGGATTGTACTTTAATGCAAAACTTGTGAATCAGCTCATATATTTCTTCTAAATAATCTGGAGGTAGATTTGCTTTTTTAGCTTTAGTAATAATTTTATTTTTTTTCTCATTATATCTCTCTTGCTGATATAGAGGGATATTAAGTGAGTGCTTTAGTTTGCCAATTTCTTTACATAGTTCGTATCGCTTTATTAGTAAATTAAAAATTTTAGTATCTAATTCATCTAATTCCAATCTTAGTATTTTTAATCTATCATCTAGTGACATATAAAAAAATTTTAGAGAATGAAAAACTGAATAATTATAAGTAATGTATTAAATAAAGAAATATACGGGTTTATCTCTGCTAGAGCTTTATCTACAAATTTTTTCTTTGGTAGTACATATATCATATCTCCATCTCTCAAATATATGTTACCTAAATATAAATTTTCTTTATCTTGCAGATTAATTTTATAAAAAGCAAAGTCTTCTTTGTTTGTATCAGTAGCTCTGGCTATTATTATTTTATTAGAATAGGCTTCGTTTCCTATCCCGCCTGTACTAGTAATAGCATCTAGTAGTGTGATGTATGAATTAGAAAATGGGACAGCAGTACCACTACCACTACCTTGTGAAAAAACATATACTTTTTTATTGGCCCAACCTAAAAAAATGTAAGGATCTGTAATATATGAAGAGTATAACTTTGTCAATGTATCTTTTAGAGTTTCCAATGTCAATCCTTCTACAAATATATTACCGATCAGAGGCAAACTAATAAAACCATGTTCGTTAACATAATAAATTATATTGCTAACTTCTTGATTGATCCTTCTAATGTCGCTTTCATAGATTAAAAGTGCTTCTCCATTATTAGGATATACTAAGATATTGAACTGATCTCCCTTTTTTATAGTTTGTGAAGGTGCTACTTGTAGCTCTTTGAGATCTCTGAAATCATTTTCTGTCAGATTTGTCATTAATAAATTGGGATAATAATAACTACTACACGACGTTAATGATATTAATAATAAAATTAAAATTAAATTATAAAACTTCATTTTGAAAATTTAAAAAATTTATGCAAATTTAAAAGTAAAAAATTAACTGAAAATTTTAAATCTAATTATTTAGTTTTTTATATTAAAAAAATGTTATTAGTTAGAAAATTAAATAGATGGTATTTTTCAAAATTCACATTCAAAAATCTGGGTTTAAAATTTCACTTTAGTTTTTTCAATATCTTTGATGATTTCATGTATAATATCAGTTGTATTAACGCCTTCGGCTTCGGCTCTATAATTGAGAACTAATCGATGTCTAAACACACTATCTGCTACAGCTTTTACGTCTTCGTTGTCAGGAGCAAATTTACCATTTAGCAGAGCATGACATTTAGCTCCCAAGATCATAAATTGACTAGCTCGTGGTCCACCGCCCCATGCCACATATTCCTTTGCCATAGGATGACTATCTTCATAAACTGGCCTAGTCATTGCTGTGATCTTAACAGCAAATTCATAAACATGGTCAGGAACATTTATTTTTCGTACTAATTTTTGATATTCTAATAAAGTGTCTTTATCGATTATATTATTAACTGTAGGCATATCTACGAAGGTAGTACGTTTCACTATTTCGATTTCTTCGTCTATAGATGGATAATCTAACCAAATAGAAAACATAAATCGGTCTAGTTGGGCTTCTGGTAATGGATATGTACCTTCTTGCTCTATGGGATTCTGAGTAGCTAAAACAAAGAAAGGACGATCTAAAGTAAAAGTATTTCCAGCAATAGATACAGAGCGTTCTTGCATAGCTTCTAACAGAGCTGATTGTGTTTTGGGAGGGGTTCTGTTTATTTCATCAGCCAGTATTATATTAGCAAAAATAGGACCTTTTATGAAATGAAAATTTTTATGCTCATCTAATACCTCTGTACCTAATATATCTGATGGCATCAAATCTGGTGTAAATTGAATTCTATTAAAGGATAACCCCAGTATTTGAGCAATAGTAGTTATGAGCAGGGTTTTTGCTAATCCAGGAACACCTATTAATAAAGCATGATTTTGTGTAAATAAAGCTATTAATAGCTTGTCTATTACATCTTGTTGTCCTACTATTACTTTAGCGGTTTCATTTTTTAAATTTTCATAAAATTCTACTAAACTTTTAGCAGCTTCAGTATCGCTATTAAATCTCATAAGTTAATATTTTTTAATCCAAGGATGTTTGAAATCACAACCATGATATTCTATATCTATTTTAACGTAAACGTCTTTTAGTCTATCTGTAACCCATTTTTCTAAGGCTTGCCTTTTTTTCTCTTCTAAAGCTTGTAATTGTATTAGAAAATAATCTGTCTTGAGTGATGCCTTATGTGGGGGAATATAATTTTTTAACCATAATATCCGATATGTGGGGCTGCCGTCAGCTTCTAAATAAAGAAAAGGTTTAGAATATTTAGAATTTTTCATAGTATCTAATATAGGAAAATATTTAGGATCTATATCATTAGATGTTAAAGTAAATCCACCACTACTAGATAAAATCAAACCTCCCTGAGTTAGTTCGCCCTCGAGATATGAATATTTTTTAGCTGCTTCTTCAAAAGTGATTTCATTATTGATCAATAAATTATAGATACTATCTGCTTTTTTATTAGCTAACTGTATAGATTGATTAGAAGGTTGTTTGCGAATAAGAATATGCCTCACATTTACTTGTTCTCCTTTGCGATCTATCAATTGTAAAAGATGAAATCCATAGGAAGTTTCGATTATAGGTGATATCTCACCTGGTTTAGTAAGCGAAAAAGCAGTATTTTCGAAACTAGGTTCCATTATTCCCTTTGTAAAATATCCTGTAGCCCCACCATTTTTAGCAGTTGCGGGATCTTCACTGTATAAGCGAGCCATTACTTCGAAGTCTGCACCATCCTCTATCCTTTTTTTTATATCTTGCAATTTAGAAATCAATATATTTTTCTCTTCCTGGCTCAATGTAGGTTTGATAGCTATTACACCCAATTCCCATTGTGCAGGTATGATAGGTATAGAGTCTTCGGGTAATTTTTTATAATATTTCTCTACCTCACTAGGTGTAATATTCACATTAGATAATAATTTATCATTCATAGTCATTATTAGTAGTTGTTCTCTAAGAGGTTCACGTAGCTCTTCTTTAAGTTCTAAAACAGTTTTTTCATAGTATTTTTCTAATTCTTGTATATTGCCAAATAATGTTGTGAAATATCTAATACGTCTATCTAGTTCATTATCTAGCTGCTCATCTGACACTTCTATAGAGTCTATCTCTGCTTGCATGAGCAAAAGTTTCTGCAATAGCATCTCTTCTAATATTTCACAAGACAACTCATCAGTTCTTATCGATTTATCTATTTCCCCCGAGAGAAGCATTTGCTGCACATACATCTCTATTTCACTTTTTAATATTATTTTATTGCCTACAATAGCAATGATTTTGTCTAATACTTGAGGTGGTTGGCTCTGAGAAAAAAGTGAAATAAAAGAAGCAACAATTATGAATAAAGCTAAAAAAATTTTTTTCATTATTTCAATCCTTATATAAAGATCTCAATACATCTTCATTGATTTGCCATTGGTATCTATTTCTGAGTTCATTGATCCAATTTCTTTCTAAATAAGTTTGATATTCAGAAATTATCAAACCTCTAATTTCATTTAAGCTCTTAGGCTGAGGAGGGATGATCTGTTTTAACCAATAAATTTCGTATATATCATCTTTAGTTTTAGATGCTAGGGTATTTACTACTTTTTCTATTCCAAGATCAGCTAATTTATTCGTTTCTACTACCATAGTATCGTAATCAACAATACTATCTTTTTTATTTATTTTAGTCAAAATATCGTTGGGATTTAGATTAGATTTTTTTAATCCTTTTTGTAAAGATTTATAAACTTTATCGGCAATTTTTTGATTATTACATTTGAATACTGCTAATACAGCTTTTTCTTCTGTTAAATAATTATGTTTAATGGTTTCATAATATGCTTTTAGTCCTGCAGTATCTTTCATAGCTTTGCTCCATATATTCTGATCCATCAAGTTGAATATCAGAATACCTTCTTTATATTCATTAATTTGTTCGGCAAATTTAGGATTTTTGAGTTCTAAATTTTCTTTTTCTATTTCTAATATTTTTTTATCTAAAAATTTATCAAACATTTTATTGACAAATACGTGCACATCGTCTGTATTGCTAAATAAGCTTTGATTACTTTTAATAAAAGTTGCAAATTCGCTAACAGCAATAGAATAATCATCAATCTTTACAAGAATATTATCTAAATTAGCAATTTGTGATTCTTTAAAATTATTATTTATTAAAGAATCTTTGTTAATAGCTTTAGCTATATTTGTTAATGATTTTTTATCGTAAGTAATTTTATAAACTTCTCGTAAACTATCTATTATTACTTTCTGAGCAATCTCCATACGTGGGTCTCTATTTAGTTTGACTAAAAGCTCTTGCTTTGCTTGAGAAAAATCGGGAGGTGTCTGTTTATCTATAAGTTTGATAATATGCCATCCATAAAAAGTTTTGACGGGCGGTATGATATCGCCTGGTTTATGATCATAAATAGGCTCTACAAAAGCAGGTACTAATCTAAAAGGGGATAACCATGGTAATTCTCCGCCATTAATAGCTGAACCCTTGTCATCACTATATTTTTTAGCTAACTCTGAAAAATTTTCTCCTCTTACTAAATTTTGATAAATACTATCTGCTCTTAATTTTATTAGTTCTTTTGTAGTCTCATCAGCATCTGGGGGATACATTAGCAAAATGTGGGCTACTTTAAATCTATACAAAGCAGGACGTTTATCATTCAATTTAACAATATGATATCCAACTTGAGTACGCACTGGTGTAGAAATCTCGCCAATTTTTAGATTATATGCAGCAGTTTCAAAATCATAAATCATATTAAAGACATTAAAATATCCAAGATCTCCACCATTACCAGGGATTATTCTACCATCAGTAGCTGTTTGCTCTCGAGCACTATTATCATCACTCATCTCTACAGCTAATTTAGCAAAGTCCATACCACTTAATAATTTTTTTCTAATGTCTAATGCCTTGTTATAGGCTTTTAAAGTATCTTTAGGATTAGCATAAGGGGTAATCTTTACAAGGATATGACTAGCTCTCACGTCATGCTGCATACGATTATAAGCTTCTTGTAATAGATTATCAATAGTTTTTTTGTCTATCAGGTAAGTTTGAGTTAATTGGTCCCTATACCTTTGAAATTCATTAATAAAAGTTTTTTGAGTGTCTAATCTCAGTCTCTGTACTTCCATTAGTTTGAGTTTGTAATTAATAAATAAGTCTAAATATTCATCGATACTAGCTTTTGAGAAATCAGGATTTCTATTGTTTTTACCATAAACTTCCAGAAATTCTGAAACTGGAACTTCTTGATTTTCGATTATTAAAAGAATTTTTTCATTTTGTCCCATTAATGTCATGGACAATAACAAAGAAAAAATTACAATACCAATATACTTTTTCATAATTTAAAAAATTTTTAATAATTAACGAGAATAGTTGGGAGCTTCCCTAATAATAGTAACATCGTGGGGGTGTGATTCTATAACTCCTGCATTAGTAATACGAATAAATTTAGCTTTTCTAAGATCATTAATATTTTTAGCTCCACAGTATCCCATACCTGCTCTCAAGCCCCCCATCATCTGAAAAATCACTTCGGATATATTGCCTTTATATGGGACTCTACCTACTATACCTTCAGGCACAAGTTTTTTAATATCTTCTTCCATATCTTGAAAATATCGATCTTTAGACCCTTGTTGCATAGCTTCGATGCTTCCCATACCTCTATAGACCTTATATTTACGTCCTTCGAGTATAATAGTTTCTCCAGGTGCTTCTTCTACTCCAGCGAATAGACTACCTATCATCACACTATTAGCCCCAGCAGCCAGAGCTTTAACAATATCACCTGTATATCTAATACCACCATCAGCTATAATAGGTATACCCTTATCTTTCAATGCATTGGCAGCATAAATAATGGCAGACAATTGAGGTACTCCTACTCCAGCTATTACTCGAGTAGTGCAAATAGAACCGGGTCCGATACCTACTTTTACACAATCAGCTCCGGCTTCTGCTAAAGCTAAAGCTCCTTCGGTGGTAGCAACATTTCCAGCAATCAATTGGATATTTTTAAAGGTAGATTTGATTTTTTTAATAGTTTCTAACACTATAGCGGATTGTCCGTGAGCAGTATCTACCACTATAGCATCCGCATTTACAGAAAGCAATGCTTCTACTCTTTCTAATGTATTACTACTAATGCCTACAGCAGCAGCCACACGCAATCTACCAAGTTCATCTTTACAAGAATTGGGTCTCTCACGAACCTTCATTATATCTTTGTAAGTAATCAAACCAATTAATGTACCATTATTATCAATAACGGGTAATTTTTCTATTTTATATTTTTGCAAAATAGCTTCAGCTGTTGTAAAGTCAGTAAACTCACTTACAGTGATTAGATTTTCTTTTGTCATAACCTCAGAGATAGGTTTAGAATAATTATTTTCGAAACGTAAATCTCTGTTTGTGACAATACCAATTAATTTATTGTTTTCATCGACTACTGGAATACCACCAATATGATTTTCGCACATTAATTTCAAAGCATCTTCCACAGTATTATGTGCAAATATAGTAATAGGATCGATGATCATTCCATTTTCTGCTCGTTTGACTTTTTTGACTTCTTTGGCTTGATCTTCTATTGATAGATTTTTGTGTATTACACCGATACCACCCTCCTGAGCCATAGAGATAGCCATTTTAGCTTCAGTAACTGTGTCCATAGCAGCAGAAATAAGTGGTATATTTATCTTGATATCTCTAGTCAAATAAGTAGTAGTATCTACTTCTCGTGGCAATACTTCACTATATGCTGGCATCAGTAAAACATCATCAAAAGTTATCCCTTCATTTATTATTTTATTTTTAAACATTGCTAAAAAATATTTATACAAAAATACAATGAAATTTGAAATTGAAAATAAATAGTTTTTACAAAATTATCAAAATTATCAAATAGTTTTATATTAAATTTGCAAAAAATTTATATAATTTTACTTTTATGCTCGAAGTTATTTTAGGTTGGGACAAAGCATTATTATTGCTTATCAATCATGCCAGGTCGGAATTTTTAGATGTTATTCTATATTTAGTATCACAGCAATATTTTTGGGTGCCTTTGTATGTAATTGTACTAATATTATTAATAAAATTTTACAAAAAAAAAGCTTGGGCATATATATTATTATTTTTCATTTTATTATTATTTACAGATCAATCTTCAGTTTTTATAAAAAATAATGTTAAACGATTACGCCCCTGCCATGAACCTGAGATAAAAAATTCAGTGATTTTGGTTAAAAATAAATGTGGTGGCAAATACAGCTTTGTATCATCACATGCTACTAATTGTATGGGGTTTGCTACTTTAGCATGGTTATTATTAAAGCGTTTTGCTAATAAAAAATGGAAAAAAACACTTTTAGCTATAGTACTTTTCGGTTTGTATGTATTCACTGTGATATATAGTAGAGTTTACTTGGGAGTACATTATCCAATAGATGTGTTTATGGGAACAATATTAGGTGCACTTTTAGGATATTTGGTTTATTTATTTAGCGAACGATTTTTTCCTAAATTATTTGCCTTCTCCTTTAAAAATGATAATGATAGTTAAAATCAGAATTTTAAAATCACTAAACAAAGAAATATTATCTAAATATAAAAGGTCATAATAAAGTCTTTCGACCATCTGATCTACATTTTCTGCATAGCCATACTTTACTTGTCCCCAAGAGGTGATGCCAGGTTTTAATTTTAGTAGTAAGCGGTAATAAGGAACTATTTTTACTATTTGATCAATGTAATATTGTCTTTCGGGCCTAGGACCTACTAATGACATATCACCTTTAATAACATTGAAAAATTGTGGCAATTCATCAAATCTATATTTTCGCATCACTTTACCCCATGGGGTAACTCTGTCATCGTCTTTACAGCTCAATGCAGGGCCATTAGCTTCTGCATCAATATACATACTGCGAAATTTATAGATATTAAATGGTATACCGTACCTTCCTATGCGCTCTTGCTTGTAAATAATTGGACCAGGGGAACTTTTTTTAACCTTTATCGCTATGAAGACCAATAATGGCGAAAGTAATATAAGTGCCAAGGTAGAGATAAAAATATCAATTGTTCTTTTTAATATGCTTTGCCATGTAGACAATAAGTATTTCGGCACTTCTATATATGCAATATTAGAAAAGGGATGTATCTTTACACTACTAGTTACTAAAATATTTTTTACATCTGATACTATATATATGTTTACATTGAATATTTCCCTAATAGAGAGAACATTTGAAATTTTGTCATAATCAGCTGGTTCTAATACTATATAAATATCTTCGATATAATATTTTAGAATAATATCTCCTATATCATCTAATTTACTTAGACAAGGTACTATTTCGTGCAAAGTATCTTTGCCTCCATTGATCTTGATGTATCCTACTACGTGTTGACCAGTATCATAACTATTTTTTAATATGGATTGATAAATTTTTTCTGCTAAATTATTATTACCTATTATTAATGTATTGAATACTATTTTCTTTTTTTTAATACCATTTTTGGTCCATGTCATCAGAGATAAGCGTAATATATATGTCAGAGCTATACTCACTCCGAAATATGAAAAATACACATTATACAAATATTTGTAATGATAATAAGGATAATCATCGAGTACTACTATAAAAAATATAATTGTAACTCCTATCAAGCATTGTAAAACAGTATTAAATAAAACCTTTAAACGACTTTTGCGATATACTTCTCGATATGAATCAGATAAAGCAAATATACCAATGAAAATAAAAGGTATGATTATAACTCCTTTGTAGAAATTAATATCATTGAAAATCATATTAGACAAAGTGCTGAAGTCATAAATCCCCTGATACATTAAATTTTTTCGATAAAAAGACAAAAACAACCAACCAATAATACTTGATATTAGATCTAATAGTAGATATCTAGTAGTATGATGCATTTTATTTAATGGTGGTTTCATTTTATTTGGCTCAATCATTCTGATGATATTAATTTTATATTATCTAATAATATTTTACCTTCACTATTTGTACTAGTTTTATATGTAGCAAAGAAGATAATAAAATTACTATTTTGTCCATATCTACTTGCTAATGGCGACAGATTTATATATATTTTTTTCCATATATCAGTAGGTTTTAATATTACATAAGGATAAGTAAGTGGTCCAGTGTTAGTATAGGTCATGATACCCACTGTTAAATTTTCGGTACTTTTATAATTAAGCTCTAAAAAGTGCATTAAGCCCGGAGCTAATTTATAGCTATTAATAGTAGTGATAATAGCTGTATCTCTATCATCAGTCAAAGATATCTTACCAGAAAAATTACCTTCGAATACTTCAGTTGCATCGTCAGTATTTATCATAAAGGTATCACTGGTAGAATGGCTAGTAAAAATAGAACCTGGTGTTTCGAAATCTTCAATAAAATGAAATTTTATACCTTCTACATAATGGTATACTGGTACTAATTCTATCTCTTCAAGTGGTGATAAATTTATATTTACCTTATAATCATCATAAAATGGATATACTGCTCTGGTGGTAGATATGCCATTTAGTTTGATGCCAGGCATGATAATCACTTCATTACTTCCTTCAAATAATAAGGGAAATTTGGCTGGTAATTCATATACTCCACTTCGCTGTCCATCTACATATACCCATACTGTATTGATAGCATGTGAAGCTGATCCTTCGCCGGGTCTCACATTGAGCTTCACGCTATCTATTTTTATATAACAAGGTAATTTTTCATCAGGATCTAACCATTCACAAGATGTGAAAAATACTACAAAAAAAATTAAAAAAATTAAAGAGATAAGATTTTTCATACAATAATTTAAGATTTTAATAATTTATTAAAACTTATTATTTGTAATTTCAAATTAGCTATGTTTATTTGCATACTAATAGAGTTATTTTTTTGTTTACTAATCATCAATGACCAATTATTAAATGTATATAGTATTTTTACCATTTATAATTATTTAAAAATCAACATTTTGCTATTAAAACTTAAAAAATCATAAATAATTTTATTAAAGTTTCATTAATATATTAACTATAAAATATCAATTTTATTACAAAAAATAATTAAATAAGGTTAGACAAGTTATACTGTATTTCATTAATTATTTTATAAGCTACATCTAATACTTTATAGCCATCATCAATGGTTACTTCTGGTTTAATACCTAATTCTATGCTTTCTAAAAATTTTTCTAATTCTGTTTTGATAGCGTTTATTTCTGGTAGATTGATTTTTTTCACTACTACATATTTTAAATTATCGTTATTTAGTTGTATAGGAAATGAAAAGACGTTGTCATTAGTATCATTTTTAATATTATCTTCTATTTTGATAACTTCAGATTGTTTATTTAGGAAATCCATACTGATGTAACTATCTTGTTGAAAGAGTCTCATTTTCCGCATTTTTTTCATTGATATTCTACTAGCAGTTAAATTAGCTACGCTACCATCTTCGAATTCTATTCTAGCATTGGCTATATCTATATTTTGCGTTAATACAGGCACTCCATTAGCATATATACCTTTAATAGGTGAATCGATAATAGTCAGCAGAATATCTATATCGTGGATCATTAGATCCAAAACCACAGGTACATCTGTACCACGCGGATTGTAATAAGATAATCTGTGAGCTTCGATAAATTTAGGCTCATTAATATATGAACGGGTAGCTAAAAAAGCTGGATTAAATCTTTCTACATGTCCTATTTGTATTTGTACACCAGCATTTTTACTGATTTTCATTAGTTCTTTAGCTTCTTCTAAAGTAGTAACTATGGGTTTCTCGATAAAAACATGCTTTTTAGCTTCTAAAGACTTTTTAGCATATTCGAAATGGGATACTGTAGGCGTTACAATATCTATTACATCCACTTTTTCTAAAAGTTCTTCAAAATTTTCAAAGGCCGGTATATTATATTTTTGTTGTACATCACTTGCTACCAATGGATTAACATCATAAAAACCTACTAGATCATACCCTGATATTTCTTTTATGCAATTGATATGAATTTTTCCTAAATGTCCTGCTCCTATTACTCCTATTTTTCGCATTTTTTTTGCAAAGATAAATTAATAAAATTGAATTAGACGTCTAGTCAATAATAAAAATATAGTTCTATAACGTTTTATATGGGTTAAAGATTAAAAAAAAGAGTAATAAAAATAAATTTTATTTATTTTTAGACAGTTAAATCTCAAGTTTTACANNTTAGCTTTTATTTTTTTTCTTTTTCTTATTCTTATAAATCCGATTTACTGTCAGCTCTGCCACCAAACCCCCAATAATTGATGAAAAAATAATATTTAGTATTGTTTTTAAGTCCATTTTTGCAATAACAGCACTGTAACCAGCACTAGCAATGTCTGATGCTGCACATACTTGTAATGCTTTTGTGCTTTTTTGATCAATCCCCTCACTTAATGTTATAATGTCAGGATTTATATCAAATGATTCAAAACTCAATTTGTTAAGATTAGGATTTATTACTTCATCTGGCTTTTGGCAAGAAGTAATTGCAATAATAACGATAACTGCTATACCTAACAAACTAAAAATTATTTTTTTCATTTATTTAAAATTTTTGTGGGTTAATAAATTCTTAGCTTACTCTTTCGATTTTCAGTATTATTCTCTGCTAATCTTTTATTTAATGTCGATTTTCACTTTCACATACTCGACTTTGGATGGTTAGTCCTGCTTTAACCGCTATGCATTGTTTTAATTAACTAC
>LFRM01359524.1_pt1 | contig 18702 bp, 22 predicted proteins | sample 618341 | NCBI WGS metagenome assembly LFRM01 (sample SAMN03654438, study PRJNA283298) | anaerobic digester metagenome | isolation source: pool of bioreactors CSTR01a, CSTR02a, and CSTR03a thermophilic anaerobic... | place: Denmark: Kgs. Lyngby | collected 2014-05-21 | reverse complement strand
CCCTCGGCCTCCAGCACCGTAATCCCCGTTAAATGGTCGGCCCTTTTAAGGCCGTAGCAGTTTCCCGAATACTCCACCCATTCCAGCAGGTCACCCTCATCCCTCATCCGGCAAAACTCGGCATCGGTTACAAACAGGTAATCGACGCCGTCAATTTCTCCCGGCCTTTTTTGCCGGGTAGTGACGTTTTTCAGCATGGGTATGCCGTATTCATCATTCAGTATCCGCCTTAGGGTGGTTTTGCCGGACCCGGAAGGGCCGGTAATGACTATTATCATATACTCACCGCCGTATTCTTGTATAAGTTAGATTATACCAGAGGGGGGATTTTTCCGGAAGGTAAGTCTCTATAAACGCACTTTCAGTATGAATTGACTACAAACAATGACGCATAGTATAAATGATGCGAAGCATCTAAACTTCGTAGTATGTCCATATATTGCATTACTGATAGGGAGCTTTCAGAACTATATTATGTTACATCAATGCAATAACTACTGACAATACCGTTAGTTAAAGATATAATAAGCCACACATCGTCCATATAGTCAACGCCCAAATGATATACAATAGTATTTTCAGGGTCAAAGTATGTATTGCTTATCTTAAAAGATGTTTTTGTGTTTGCATAGTGTTCTTCTTCACCAAGTAAAGAAATGATTTCTTCTTCTGTCATTCCAATAAGTTCATGCTTTTTAAACAAATCAGCAACTATTTTTGTTCTGGCGTTTGGTGCATCGAGCCATTTTTTCGCGGTGAAAGTGTGTTGATATCTATAAATACCAAAGCCAATCAGAACAGCGATTACTATCACAGCAATAAGGGAAAATATGATAGTGTTCCACATTTTTGCACGCTGCACCTGTTTCTGTACTTCTACTTCATCCACAGCATTTCCTCCTGTCAAGTATTAGGCAGAATACAAACAATTCTTGATTCACATTTTTCTACTAATGTTCATTATAACACGTTTTTAAAACACCTAAAAACCGATTAAAAACAGGGTACTGTCTTTTTAAGCCCCAAAGACAGTACCCTTAATTATGTGTATTTATATATAATTATTCCCTAGAATTTCTTATCTGTGCCTGGGCGGCAGCTATCAAAATAGACCAATTCCCATTTTTTACTATTATGGAGCACTTGTTGCGATCCTCTTATTAGCAATAGAATTTAATCTCATTTACTTTGAAATGGTTTTTCCACTCTTCACATATCATAAAATGCTGTGCAGCTATAATCTCCAGCATCTCATATAATTCGTTTTGCGGTATTCGGCTTAGATTATTAGCAACAATACATCCACCTGACGCCGTCAACCATATCTTAGTTGCATTGGGAGTTGGCTTTCCTTTGCCTATGTATATATGAATTGGTTCAAAGTTTTCATTCGACCAGAAATAAACTAAATATGAAGCAATTCTGAAAAGACTAGGCAATTTTTATCCCCCCATTCGCGGCATATCTATACAATAAATGTGCATTGCTACGCAAATATTTTTCAAATTTGTCAATCTCCTTATCTGTGAACCCTTCGCGTTTAATCCATGTATATGTTGGTAAAACACATCTAGCCGTATCAAAGCCTTCTTCAGTTGGACGCTCAAAGTGGACCTCTACACGTTGCATACCATCTTCTTCAATAATATGCGAATGTGTTACCTCCGTCTCATCAAATAAAATCATATAGGGGTACATCATAGATAAAACCTCCCTCAATCAAAATATTTCAAAGATAGTATACCATAATTATATGTTATACAAACTAATAAAAAACCAGTTAAACCCCGGGGTCCATATGCATCAAGAGTTCCGGGGTTTTTATATTTTTCGTCTTGGGCAGGTAATGACTATTATCATACACTCACCGCCGTATTGTAGTATTAAGCTGATTATACCAGGGAGGGAATTTTTCCGAAAGGCCGGTCATTATAAACGCTTTTCAGTATGAATTGACTATAAGCAACGATGCATAGTAATAAGAGTGTAAAGTAACTTGAAGTGAGTAATACGCTCTTCATACTACAAATTTCACGACTATATACTTCTATATCTGCCTTTAAATTTCTCAGCGATAAACTCCCTAAAAGAATCAAGATCATCAACATCTTTTTTCCTCACCAAAGATGCTTGGTTTGCTGTTAAATAAAAAATAAAATAGTCTTTATTTTCCATTAAGGCAAAGAATTGGTTATATTTTAACTCTCCCCTTGACTTAAGTGCCTTATTCACCATAACAATCCTGTCTTCAAAAAATTTTAAAGTATTAATGCTATCAAATGCACCCGTTTTATCTGTCTTTATTCGTTGTGCATTTTTCTTTTCAACTTTGAATAAAACAACGACAATTGCCAGTGCAAATAATAGAATCCAGCTTATAACGAGTTTTATGAAATTAAAATTGCCACTATCCGAAGTTACTATTATGCTTCCGGCCAAAGAAATTAATCCCAGTAGAGGAATTAAAACTTTATTCCTTCTAAAGGTTGCGATGTATAAAAACTTCCTATAGTCTTCCTTTGACATAGTTGTATTTATGATCATTTTAGGTTGTTCCATATTATCCCCCTGCTTAATCATAACAGTTTCTGGCGCACTTTTCTACTAATATGAACCAATACCCAAATTATAAGTTTTTATAATACGCGGCAGGATGCCGCGCGACTATTGCGTGTAGTTTCGTAGAACGTCTGGCACTCGCAACGTCCGCCAGCCTTAGATAACTCCTATCTTAGGCTGGTGGATGTGGGCAGGATAACCTCATGACCCTGCTCCAGAGCCTTTCCCCTTGCTATGCCCTTTTCGCCGAGTGCTTTGTTATATGATGGACCACTCCGCTGCAAAGTCTATACAAAAAAACCCTATGATTATCCTGAAAAATCCCAAGGGTGTGAATTACTTAAGTCTCTTGCTCCGTGAACAATAGTTAAACTGTGGAAAAAGAGCAATCTTCTTTACTGCGATAATAATTCTTTCGACAAATAATGAAGCATAGTATTCTGAATCTTTTGATATATAGTCTCTAATACTTTCCAGGTCTATTACTGCCGGTTCTGTCCATACTAACTTCATTTTTTTAATACCCTTTTTTTAACATCATCATGTGAAAGCACATTGCCACTCTCTGCAGCATCTAATCCGTCAATAATTTTTTTTCTTTACGTAAAACTGATACATTATATCATTCCATGTTGCTTTGTCCGACATATTATCAATCAGCTTTTTTGCCTCTTCCTTGGGATACTCATTATATTCACCTCAAATCAAAATATTTCCATATCATTATTATATCATAAACAGAATAATGCTATCACCTTGATTTTTTAAGAATTTAATCTTCAAAGAACATCCTTCTATAGAATGGTCTGTCATATAACGTGGCGCGGGTTTGCGAAGTCCTTGAGCCTTAGTGCTTGCACTTGGCGAAAGGATTTAGCAAACCTGCTGATAGGCGATGATGCGAGCGCTTTGCGCGAGCTAGCCTATCAGCGGGTGTAACTCGCGCCACGATAGGCAGACCAAGCGAGCGGCAGCAAGCGATGTCTGCCGTCACGGTAGACGCGCCGGTTACCCGGCGCACCCCGCACAGATCCCGGCGTGCGGAGCTACCGCACCGGGCTCCTCAGGTATACTCGCTTCCGTAATTGGTTATGTGCTGCAGGCACATAACTCTCTTGCTATTTTCTGCAGTGAGGTTTGCACCATTTATCCAGTCCTGCATGTCCGGTAGGTGTTTCCTTTGCAGACTACGTATACCTGTCAACCCCTTCCCCATGTAGTCGGCTCTCCCGACCTCGGAGTACTATGGGTTAATCCGACTTCCTATAGGTCTTCGGTCAGCCTCTTTTTCGATTATACTTTCCTACCAGTCAGTTAACTGGAACCTATAGGATATCCCAAGTTCCTGACGCTTCTCTCCACACATGCCACGTTCTTGGACCCCGGCAGACCCTCGGAAATCTCACCCTTAACGATTTCTCTGTGTTGGCTTCCGTGACGTTAAACACGTCGCCATCTGCTTTACCGTTTACGAGGCTCAATATGCTTCAGGAGTTACGGTCCTCCCTATGGCCTATATGGTTCTCTGTGTACGCTTCACCTAACTGTTGCCAGCTTCGGTGCAACACTCGGTATGGGTGGCTGGTTAGGCCTTACCCAATAGAGACTTTCACTCTATCAGAAGCGCCAAGCTTGCTTGGCGCACTAACGTTCCGGCTTCCCGATGCCCCTGAGCCGGACCCTCAGAGCCCTTCTTCTTTGGCGGTGCTTGCACCCGGCGAAGGGGTGTGGCGCGCATACTTCAGCCCCGCCCTTAATCCTTCCCCCGCTGCCCATGCTTTTCGCGCCGAATGGGAAGCCATGGTTATACGATGGCCCTTTTTCATTTAAAAACACTGACCAATTTAATTATGATCAGTGCTTAATGTCTATCTAGGACTCTTTTTACTTTTTCTTTTAGATGGGGAAGCTCATTCTGAACTACATTCCAGACCCTCTGGTTATCTACCCCTAAATAATCATGTATAAGAACATCCCTTAATCCTGCCATTTCACGCCATGGAATCTCAGGAAAGTCCTTTTTCAGTTCATTAGATATCTTTTTTGCTGCTTCTCCAATGACTTCCAAGTTTCTTATAACAGCATGTTGAATCATCTTTGTAATAAGATATTCTTCTTCTCCGCCCTTTGTAAAATCCTCAATGTTTTCGATGCTTTCAAGTATACTGATTAAATAAACCTTGTCATCTTTCATATTTCAATCGCCTCTTGTATAATTTTTTCTTTGATATACCAATGAACAGAATCCTCGGTAACAACATCAACTTTACGTCCCAATAGTTCTTCGAGATCGTTCTTCAAAGCAATCAAGTCAAATAATGATCTTCCCTCTTCAAGATTAACTATAACATCAACATCACTCCCAGGTTTATCTTCCCCCCTAGCAAATGACCCAAATACTTTAATCTCTTTAGCCCCATGCTTTGTAGCGATACTAAGAATTGAATCTCTTTTGCTACCAAGAACTGTATTCATATAAATCACCTCTAAGATTATTATACCTTATTCATACAATTGGACAAGCATTTTCGCTATTGTCTTTTATTGGGCTATCGTATAACGTTTCGGCTTCCCGACGCCCCTGAGCCGGACCCTCGGAGCCCTTCTTCCTTGGCGGTGCTTGCACCCGGCGAAGGGGTGTGGCGCGCAGGCTTCATGCTCTTCCCCAGAATCTTTCTTCATGACTTGGCTTATCCGCACCCTTGCGCAGATGCTTTGTTCTCCGAAGCCACACGCCCCTTAACTCAGAGTGCGACAGGACGTCGCACCCCTAGATTGATCTTTTTAACCTCTATTTCATCATATATAAAGAAGATGCATCAAGAGTTACTTTTCAAATGGTATTACTATTTTCTTCTTAAATAGTCCTCTGCCAATCAATAAAATGATTTTCCCGTCTTTTTCAATCTTTTAATAGACTTTCCCCATTCTTTTTCCAGCTTATTAATAATTGCATCATCAGGTATCCCTATAATTCCAATTGATGTTGCATTCTTTTTCATTGTTATACCTCCACGGTGTTGTTCTATTATTAAGTCGTAATATAACACTAATATGAACCAATACCAGGATTATATGTTTTATATCTTTTTGCATTCTTTTATCTTCTTTATATTTTGTTCTTAATGGATTACCTTCTGCTATATATTTATTTTGATTTTTGACATTCTATTGACAATAAGGTCTAATGGTGTTAGACTATATTTAGTTTAATGCTATTAGACCTAACCTAACGGAGGTATAAAGCCATGAAAAAATATAAGCTTGGTGAAATGGAGCAGCGGTTTGCCGATTTAATCTGGCAGCATGAGCCCATTTCCTCCGGGGAGCTTGTGAAGCTTTGTGAAAAAGAACTAAACTGGAAAAAGTCCACGACATACACAATGCTTAAACGGTTATGTGACAGGGGTATGTTTCAAAATCAAAAGAGCATGGTCACGGCGTTAATGACCAGGGAAGATTTTCTGGCGGCGCAGGGCGAACAATTCTTAAACAGAACCTTCGGCGGCTCCCTACCGCGTTTTTTTGCCGCCTTTACCCGTCGAAACAGGCTTAGCGAAAAGGAAATTTCAGAGCTCCAACGACTCATTGACGAGCATAGGGAGGAATAGCAATGCTGGATCGGATTTTTTTGCAGGTATTGAATATGAGCTATACCGCCGGTTATGTGATACTTTTTATCCTGCCGGCAAGGCTTGTGCTTCGTAAAGCTCCTAAACGTTTTACATTTGCATTGTGGAGCGCCGCCCTGTTTCGGCTTGTTTGTCCCTGGTCCTTTGAAAGCGTGTTTAGTCTGCTTGCCATCGGAGGCAGAACTGCCAAGCAATATCACCCCTTTCCTGATCAACATATGACCCTGGAAACGGTCCGAAATAGTACAGCAATAAACGGGGCCGGCGTGGTTTCGCCTAATATTTCCAATATGCCTGCCGTTTCCAATGCGCCTTCTGAACCGCTGCTTGATAATATTTTTACGCTGCTGTGGCTTGCCGGAATCGCGGTATTGCTAATCTATAGCGTTACGATGCTGCTTAAGCTGAAAAAACAGCTAAAGGATGCCGTGCATGACACGGGGAACGTATATCTCTCGGAGCACCTGTCCACTCCCTTTGTGATGGGAGTTATCCGTCCAAAAATCTATTTGCCCAAATCACTATCAGAAACGGAGAAGCGGTATATTCTCCTTCACGAAAAGACTCACATTCGTCAATTGGACCACGTGGTTAAACCCGTCAGCTTTCTTGTCCTTTGCATCCACTGGTTTAATCCGCTGGTGTGGCTGGCATTCTTCCTTTCCGGCAGGGACATGGAAATGGCCTGTGATGAAGCGGTCATAAGAGAGCTGGGGAAAGGTGTGAAAAAAGAATATTCAGTCTCCCTGCTTTCCCTTTCCACGGGACTGCCCATTGTGGGCGGCACCCCCTTAGCCTTTGGTGAAGGGGATGTAAAAAGCCGCATTAAAAATATACTGGGCTATAAAAAACCGGCCTTTTGGGTTATGGCGATAAGCCTTATTACCATCACTGCTATTTGTGCCGGGTTAATCCTAAACCCTAAACCCGCGGACGAACCTTCCGGATATGCCGGTAAACTGTGGCAGCATCGCACCGCCTATTTGGGAGACAATTCCGCCGTCGGTAATATTATAAATCTTCTTGAACTCCCCGAGGGCGCAGCTTATGACGGCTTTGAACTGCATACGGACCAGCGGCCCTATATGCTGACGGTTAATTTTAAAACGGACACGCAGACACGAAACTATTATACCAACTCTAAAAACGAAAAACCCTTTCAGATAAATGCCTGTATTTTGTTTTCTTTGATTGAAAATGTGGAGCACATTAAATTCAACCTGGACGATGGTGTCCATGACCCGTATTCCTTGCAGTACACCGCCGATTGGGCGGAGAGTATTGTGGGCGCCGACCCATGGGAAGAGAGCAAAACACTCCATGAATTTGAAGCTTTGCTTGCAAGGATTCATGATCATGTCCAAAGCGCTGTAGGTTCCATCGAAGGGGTAAAACCCGATGAATCTGCACAGGTAATCTGGGAGATCGCCGGCGGAGGGCCGGCGATTGTCGACCCCCTTGAGGCGGCACTCACCAAAGCAATTTTAGACCAAGAAATGAATACCTATTCCGAAAGCGATTTTATCTGCGAAAGCCATATAACATTGGCAACAGAAACCGTTGGTCCTGAGGAAAACGGCGATGGGATTGAAACAGTCACCGTCTATGCCATGGTGCTTATTCAAAGGTATAATTATACCGACAGCGGACTGGAGGAGGTCGGCGGGAGCCATATCCCCACGGCCATAACCTTTGATGTAGACGAAACAGGAAAACACACGCTGAAGGAATATTGGATTCCCCGGGGCGGAACATACTATGCCCCCGATATTCGGGCAAAGTTCCCGCCCTATACCTGGCAGGATGCGCTGGATACCCAGAAGTTTATTCTCGCGCAAATCCAAAACTGCTACGCGCAAGCCATCGAGCATAAAGGACTGGACACTGCCCCCATTATCGAAGGACTGTTTGAAACAATTATATCCTCCCCTGCGGCGTCTTCCAGTGTCGATGATTACATTGATGCCCACAGGCTGGTCTACCGGGAGCTGACCTATTACGGGGATTATACTCTGCGTTATATTTTCTCGGAATTCCTAAAAGGCGGCCAAACTGGGCTGAAGGGACATCTCATGCGCGCGGTAATGGATGATTTGATTGGCAATGAAAAACTACCGGTTAATGCGAATAACGGGCAGGAGTACTTTGACGCATGGTGTAAACACGGGAAGCAAAAGCTTCTATCCCTGGGGGAAGATGCGATGCGTGAGCATTACCCAAAATCATACCTTATGCTTTCAATGCTTTTAGGTACCTAGGTCCCGCACAAGTATCACCATATAGTAACAAAAGCCTGGGTCTTTACATACAAAGGCCTCAGGCTTTTTGACTTTTTCGTTATGACTTGGTAATGACTATTATCATATACTCACCACCGTATATTTTATTAAACTGATTATACCAGAGGGGAAATTTTTCTAAAAGGCCGGGCATCAAGAACGCTTTTTCAGTATGAACGGCAAAGGCGTCCATTGAAAACCCTACGGCAATAAATATTATTGACATAAGGCCCATAATAAACGACCTCCTTTATAATTTCTGATATTTGGTAACTTCAAAATTTCCCGGCATAAATAAAAGAGACTTATTTATAATGGAAAACCACTATAAATGGGTCTCATTTTTTAAGGCAAGCCAGATGTTGCCATCGACATGTTGAATTTGCCACACAATCTTTGTGCTAATTACTCCCTCACTTAAGAAACTTATTTTTATTTTAATTATGCAAAGATTTACAGGTAGAGTCAATAAACCGCGTCATGTTTAAGAGGCGCTTAGCGGTTCTTTATGTCGCATCCACTGGTACTTTATATATTAATCCTCATTTATAAAAATGCTATTACAGACGTTAAGAACTTCTGTAGCTATTGTAACTGCCTTTTCTGCATCCTCAAATGAAGCCTCGGGCCAGTCACCGGGATAACGAGCTTCCACATTCCATTCAGTTAACCATGCTAAATCAAAACTTTCAAACTTTTCACTTTCTTTTTTTGGTAATTTCTCTGATATCGCATCAAGGTCATGAGTCCTTATTACATCCAATCCTTTCAGCACTAAAATTGATTTCAAAGCTTTCTCGGCACTTTGTTGAGCCAAAAAACAAGCAACCCGGGGAGCCGCGTCGTCACTCGAAAGTATTATTAATGCGGCCTGTAGATCGTTTTTCGCATATTCAAACCACCGTAATGCCAGTTGTTTATTGGCCAGTTCGCTCATAAACGACCCTCCCCTCCCGTAATGCGGTTCCATAAATATATCCTGGTAAATCTTTTTTTTGCTCAATCTCTTCCTTTGAGGCAACTATAATATCTTTAGGAATACCAAATCCCTTTAATGCTCTTCTCATAGCTGCTTGGATATCTCTTTTTGAACCTTTATAAGAGGTGATTACCAAAAAATCAATATCGCTATCTTTATTGGACTCATTCCGGGCCCAAGAGCCAAAAACAATAATTTTTTCCGGTGAAAAGGTATTTACAATTTTCTTCGCCATGGATTGAACAGTATGCTCATTAATCATTTTTATAATCACCTACATTCTGTTTCATTGTAAAATTATACCATATAAATGTTTTAACCTCAACCGTTTTACAATCTATAGTGCCGATACCTTCGTTTGAATAGGTTTTTTTGCCGTTTTAATTTACATTACCCTACCTATGTTCATTATAACATATGAAGAAACTTCCTTTGTCGAAATAAGGCCTGCTTATCGGCACTGTAAATGTTTTTCGTTTGCCTCTTTTATGCGAACATATATTCGTGTATAATATATTTACCAATATAATCTTCTATGGTTGGCAGTCTGTGAGGAGGTTGAAGCAGTATGCCGGACAGGATAATAATGCACATAGACGTAAACTCCGCCTTCCTTTCGTGGCAGGCGGTATATAATCTCCAAAGGGGCCATCCGGTGGACCTTCGGGAAATACCCTCGGCGGTGGGAGGAAATCAGGCCACCCGGCACGGGATAATCCTCGCAAGGTCCATTCCGGCAAAAAAATACGGTGTCAAAACCGGTGAAACGGTCTGGGAAGCCAAAAACAAGTGCCCGCAGCTTTTGCTGGTTCCCCCCAATCATCACCTGTACATGAAGTGCAGCAGGGCCCTGATGGAAATCTTAAACGAATACTCGCCCCGGGTGCAGCAGTATTCGATAGACGAGGCTTTCCTGGACTACACCGGCATGGAAGAGCGCCTGGGCGAGCCGGTTTCCTTCGCGCACCGCCTGAAGGACAGGATACATAAAGAACTTGGCTTTACCGTAAACATAGGCATATCCTGCAACAAACTGCTGGCCAAGATGGCCTCGGAGCTTAAAAAGCCCGACATGGTCCACACGCTGTTCCCCGGCGAAATAAGGGAAAAAATGTGGCCCCTGCCGGTGGAGGAGCTCTTCATGGTGGGAAGAAAAACCGCCAAAAAGCTCCGGTCCATGGGAATACTCACCATAGGCGACATCGCCGCCGCCGACCCGGACCTTTTGAGGCACAAGTTAAAGTCCCACGGCCTCCTCATATACGACTACGCGCGGGGGATAGAGAACTCCCCGGTTTTTCCCGGGTATTACATGCCCATGAAGGGCATGGGCAACAGCGCCACCATACCCTTTGACGTGGAGGATACCCGCACCGCCCGTCTTATACTGCTGTCGCTGTCCGAAACGGTGGCCATGCGCCTTAGGTACTCCCGGAACTGCTGCAGTGTTATTGCGGTGTCCATAAAATATTCCGACTTCAGGCACTGCTCGCACCAGCAAAGGCTCATCACCCCGGTAAACTGCACCATGGACATATACAAAACGGCGGCCCGCCTGTTTGACGAGGCCTGGGACGGCTCGCCGGTAAGGCATATGGGTGTAAGGGCAGCCGGCCTTGAAAGGGACAGCCATATGCAGTGCTCGGTCTTCGATCACCCCTACTACTCAAGAAACCTTGAACTTGACAGGGCGGTGGACGGCATAAGGGATGCCTATGGTATAAAATCGGTGGTAAGGGCATGCTTTATAAATTCCGGTATATGTGCCTCCCTCGGGGGCGTAGGCTCGGAAAACTGGCCGGTAATGAGCAGTATTCTTTAAGGGGAGTGTCGTGTATGAAAGTTTTGAACAAACCCGTTGACATGATAGCGGTGTTCTACAGGTCCGGGAAGGTTGAACCGGTAAAGTTCAAGTATGAAGACGCCCCGGTCACTGTCCACAGGATACTTAAAAGATACGATGAAAAGCTGGCGGGCAACCGGCGGATATGTTTCGTATGCATAAACGACGGTGCCAAGGTATACGAGCTCAAGTACGAGGTGGACACGCAGGTTTGGTACCTGTTCAAAATGTAATCGCCTTTTCTACTTGCCGCCCACGGCCCCATCCCCAAACAAAAACTCCTCCCCGGCCTGGCCTTTTGACCCTTGCCGGGAAGGAGTTAATCCTCAGCAGCCGGAACAGCAGCAGCCGCATTGGTCCTCGAACCTGTACTCGACACCCCTCCAGTTAACGAGGTTCCACCAGTTCTTTATGAAATCGGCCCTTTTGTTTTTGTACTTCAGGTAATAGGCATGCTCCCATACGTCCAGCGCCAAAAGCGGCACCGCGCCGGGCAGCAGCAGGTTCTGGTGCTTTTCCACCGTAACTATGGCAAGCCTTGCCTCCTCCGGAAGGTATACAAGCAGCGCCCAGCCGGAGCCCTCCACCGCCGCAGCCGCAGCAGAAAACTCCTTCACAAAGGACTCAAAACCGCCAAAGTCGCTTTCAATCTGATTGGCCAGCCTCCCTCTCGGCTGTCCGCCGCCATGGGGAGACATGCTTTCCCAGTAAAGGGTGTGCAGCATATGTCCCGCCCCGTTAAAGGCCAGCTCCCTTTCCCAGTGCTTTATAAGCGCAAAGTCCTGCTGCTTCCTTGCTTCCTCCAGTTTGTCCAGCGCATTGTTCAGCCCGTTAACGTAACCGTTGTGGTGCATGTCGTGGTGAATCCTGACCGTTTCCTCGTCCATATGCGGCTCCAGTGCATTATATGGATAGGGCAGGTCGGGTAGTACATACCTCATAAAATCTCCTCCTTTAAAATATTTTGGTTATGGGCAGCTACCGGAACAGGTAGGACCCGATATCTTCCCAGTTCTTACTCATCAGGCTTTTGTACCGGTCATGGAATATCTCCATGTGCCCGGTTTCCCATTCCGCCAAGGTTTTAAGGAAATTCTTGACTTCCTCGTTATCCACCCTGGCGGCGGCATAGTCGTAGAAATGTGCAAAGTCCTTTTCTATCAGGTATGCCATCCGCACAATCGCAAGGTCGGATATACGCTCATCTTCATCTGCGGTATCCACCGCCACCGCTTCATCAGCAAATATCTTTGGGCTTTTCATGTAATTCTTTATGTCTACAACCCAGGATATTACTTGGATGCTCTCGTCCCCTCCCAGGGCATCAAACTTCTCTTTAAGTATGTTGTAATGCCCTTTTTCCATATCTGCCAGCTGTTCGAACAGTTTCCCGGTCTGGACGTCATTTACCCTCCCGGCATAATACCGGTAGAAATTCTCTCCCTGTCTTTCCATCCGCATGGAAAACTGCAGTATCTTTTTTATATTATCCAAATACGCCACCTCCCATAACTAATTTAAACTATTAATACCCCGGTCCGCATTCCGAAAACATGTACCGGAATAATTATCGTAAAGTAATACCTTGCCGCCGGTCCTTAAAATACCGCCGTTATCCTGTTTATCACAGGCATACTGCGGGTATACCTAAAATGCGACATTTTATGCTATAATATTTGACAAGTTACAACAATGCAAAAGTTGCCAATCAAACCACAAAGGGAGGGTTAACCATGATGTGGAAGGAAAAGTACAAAATTGGTGTGGAGTTGATTGACGGGCAGCACCGGGAACTCTTCCGCAGGGTATCGGATTTTGTAAAAACGGTCCAAAGCGAAGACAAGTGGGACGAAAAGCTGTCCAAGGTCAAGGAAACCCTGGAATTTATGAAGGCATACGTAATAACCCACTTTGACGATGAAGAAGCCTACCAGAAGGAAATAGGTTACCCGGGATACGAAAGGCACAGGCAAATTCATCAAAGATTCAAGGACGAGGTACAAAAATACGCTGAGAAATTCCAAGAGGAATCCTACAGCGAAGAAACGGTACAGGAATTTGGCGGAAAACTCATGGCGTGGCTGATTAACCACGTGGCCGGTGAAGACCAAAAAATCGGGGACTTCCAGAACCGGGGAGGGTCGGTATAATGAAAGCTCAATACATAAATTCATTTTATAAAGCAGTGCTGGATGTCTTTAGGCTTATGCTGGATATTAACCCGGAAAGGGAAGAACTGACTGTCGTGGACGATATGATAGCCGGAAACGAAGCAAATGTAATGATCGGAATTACCGGCGACCTTGCGGGCTCTGTGCTGTTCGGGTTTACCAAGGATATGACCCTTGAAATGGTAAAAATCATGTCGGGCATGGAGATGAAGAAACTGGACAGTTTTGTATCCTCCGCCCTTGGAGAAGTGGTAAACATTATAAGCGGCAACGCTGTTACCAATCTTTCAAAGGAAGGCTACACATGTGATATCTCGCCCCCGCAGGTAATTATAGGCGAAAACAGGTCAATTTCAATGGCAACCGAAAAAGCACTGACTCTTCCTATTAAGACCGAAATAGGCAAGTTTGAAATCAATATTTCAGTAAGGGAAAACCAATAACTTAGCCGTTAAAATTAAATTATTATATAAAAAAATTTAGCCTGCCGTTTCCGGCAGGCTGTTATACTTCTGTAACCAATTATAAAACCTTCGCGTAGCATGGAAATGAGAAGCTGGTGGTTCCCGCCTCGCTGCGCTAAAGGTTATATTCCTGTCTCGTCCAGTTTGTCAAGGCCGTAGGTTTTGATTATATTCATCAGCTTAATGGGGTACTGGGAATCGGTGGCGTACCCNNGTGCATAACTTCCCTGAAGGGCTGGTAACGGCTTGCGGTAAGCAGCAGGTTCTTATGGTCCGCCCAGCTTTCGTCCACGCTGCCGTAGGCCCTGAAGTTAGCGTCAACGCGGAAGGTCTGGCCGTTGTATTCTTCCCATGTGTTTGACACCACCGACCCGGCGGGCCCGCTGCCCTTTATGCCGAACAGGTTGTACGAAAACTTGCCGGTGTATTTATCCACTGGAACGCTCTGGCCCCAGCCGGTCTCAAGTATGGCCTGGGCGGTCTGCAGCGCCGCCGACATGCCGGTCTTGTGCCAGGATGCGATGGCCAGTCCGGATGCAAGGTCCAGGAACTTATCCTTTTCCACCACCGGCTTTGCGGAATACAAAGTCCCAAGGTATACCTTGAAGGGTACCGCTTCGCTGGTTATCTTAGCCCCCGAAGGAAGAGTGCCTTCCGCCTGCATTTTCCACTGGCCCGCGTCTTCCCCGGCCGGTGTCCAGGTGTAGGTGGCTCCGGCGTCCTGCCCGCCGGCTGCAACCCTTCTGGCGCCGGTCTGGGGGTTTATAAGCACAAACTGAACGTCCTGCAAAGGCGTATTGCTGGTGACTTTAAGCTGGAGGGGGCCCGTGACCACCTGCTGCGGACCCACGCCCTCAAACAGCAGCCTGGGTGCGCCGGTAAGCTTTACCGTTATGCTGTCGCTGGTATGGGTAACGCCGGAGGTGTCCTTTACCCGTACAAACAGCTCCTTTGTCCCGCTGAGGTCGGTGCCCGGGAACCACCTATGGCTTACATACCCCACCTTTGCCAGCACCTCCTCCTTGCCGGTCTTCGGGTCTCGCATCACGTATTCGGTCTCGCTCACCTGGAAGTTCCGAAATACCGACAGCGTAACCGGTTTTTCCACTACCGCTCCTTCGGTCACTCCCCTAAGAGCCAGTTTTTTTTCAAGGCTTACCACCGCGGATACCGGCCGGCTTGCATAGGCCTGTCCCGCATGGTCGTAAGCTATAACCCTGAAAGTGACGTTCCCGTTGTCTTCAACCATCGGCGACCATGTATAGGTACCCTCCGGGTCCATTTCCCCGGTGGTAAAGGTTTTGTTTTTATCCTGGTTTACAACCTCGTATTTGACGTAGGCAGCTACAAAGTTCAGGTCCGGTTTAAGCGTGACCGCACCATTAAGCACCTGTCCCTCGGTTATCCCTGCCAGTGTAACCCTTGGCTGTACCGCCAACTGCACCGGTATGGCAGTACCGGCCAGAAAGCTTCCGTTTCCGTCGTACACTGCCGCCACAAGCACCATCTGCCCGGTATTTTTCATGTCCGGAACCCAGGTGTACTGGCCGGTCATATCGCTTCCCCTTGCAACCACCACACCCCGGCCGGTACCCGGGTTAAGCAGCAGGTACCTTATCTCGGAGGCGCCCATCGGCACCCCGCCGGGAAAGGCGGCCTTCAGGTAGGTTATGTCGGTTATAACCTGGCCCGGTGCCACCGAGGATATCTGCATATCGTAAAAGGGCGTTATGGCCGAGGTTTTTGAAGAATCTATATGCACCGTCCTTGTATCATTGTCCCATCCTATGTCCACGCCCAGGGCGTTGCTTATGAGGCGCAGCGGCACAACGGTACGGTCCTCCACGATAAAGGGAGCCACGTCGCTTATATTGTAGGTCTTTTCGCCTGCCCGGTCGTATTCCACCAGTCGGCTGTCAATACGCAGAAGTACAGAGCGGTCACCTTTTTTAATATGTACCGTCCTGTCCTCGTTGTTCCATCCCACCTCCGCCCCCAGCTGTTCCGAGATAACCCGCAGCGGCACCAGCGTGCGGTCGTTGTGGATAAAGGGCTGGGGTGAAGTCTCTATTGCGCTTCCGTCAATCACCAGCCTGATATCGTTGGCGGCCAGCCCCTGAGGATTGCCCCACTGTCCAAGTATAATTGCGGCCAATATTAGCACAGTTAAATAAACGCTGTTTTTCTTAAGTTTCCTATACATTTCCTCGACACCCCTTCACATTATTCTGGAATTAGTCACAATAATTCATATATTTAGACATCTTAAGGGGATAAATAGTTCCCTCCCCTGCCCAGGTATATTATACCAAAAAAAGCTGAAACCCCAATGGGGAATCAGCTTTTTTGCTTGGCCGATTAAGGTGCGTTAACGTCTTTTACAGATCGGATATCCGTACTACAGGCCTTCGAATACCCTAACGGCAATTATTACCGCCTGTTCGCAGGTGGTGGTTCCTTTCGGGTTGAACATGTTGTTCCCTACACCGGTTATGAAACCCGCCTTTGCCATGTAGCGCACATTCTCCAAAGCCCATCCGGATACCTGTCCCTCATCGGCAAAGATTGGTGCGCCGGTTGTCGAATAATCAGCGTCGGGTTTTAATACCTTTGCAGCCCGGTTTAGCATTGCGGCAATCTGTTCCCGGTTTGTAAGGGCCTTTGGGTCGAATTTGTCAGCGGCAACACCGTTAACAATTCCCAGATTATTTGCCTTTAGAACCTCCGGGTTGCTGCAGTCGCCAAAAGGATTTGGGGATGTAGGCCGGGCTTTATCGCCGGTTTTTTGTTCATACAAAAGTACCGCAAGCTCCGCAAATTCCTCCCGTGTAATGGGAGAGGACATCTTATCTTTTATGGATTCAGGTATAAGGCCATATTCGGCGGCTTTGTCAAGCTCGGGCCTTGCCCAGTCGGATGCGCCGCTGTAATAGGCCTTGTTGCCCACCGTTGCCGTGTTGGAAAACCCGGACATCACCTTATTGTCTACCCAGTCACCTACATAACCCCAGTCCGAATAAAAGTATGCACGGAATGTGTACACCTCTTCCTCGATTTTTACCGCTCCGGCTTCATCGATATCCTCGTAGGGCGAATAGTGGTATACTCCTCCATTATCCAGGAAACCATAAACGTCAATAGAGGTGTTCCAATACAGGGAAGGCCCTTCATTCCAATCATAATCCCCGTATTTGTAATCGAATTGGATGGAAATGGGATAGCAGTCGGTACCCGGATAATACTCGCTGTCCTCCCGCAGGTTTTGGTCGATATCTAATACACTTTGTGGCACATCCAGTTTTAGTTCAAAATAGGGCACCCCATCGGTGTCGTATTTCAGCTCCGCGGTAAGATTCTTCGGGGCCTCCAGCACAAAAGGATCCCCTTGCGCCGATACCGCAGATGGCAGTGCACCGGCAGCAAGCAGCAGCGCAAGCGTCAAAGCAAGAACTTTTCCTTTCATTTTTCTACCTCCCTGACCTATAGTTATATTAGGTTGTTTTCACTATTCAATATAAACAAAAAAACCGCTATTCCTTTGGAATAACTGCCGGTGGTTTTTGCAAAAACTGCTTATCTAAGCCGGTGATTTTATTTCCTGTACTCGCTTGGCGGCATACCGGTTATCCTTTTAAAGGTGCTGGAAAAATGGGAGAGATTAATAAAACCGCACATGGCCGCCACTTCCGAAACAAGATACTGCCCGGTTGTCAGCAGTTCCCGGGCTTTTTTAATGCGGATATCAAGAAGGTATTGATGAGGGGAAACGCCTGTCTTTTGTTTGAATAATCTCATAAAATGAAAGGGCGAAATACCTATTTCACTGCAAATATCCTCAATGGTTATGTTAGCACTGAAAAATACCTGCATATACTCCACAGCCATATCAACATAAGAATCGCCGCCGGACAAGCAGGCGGGGTATTTTTTAAGATTGGTCTTGAATTCTCTTAAAACAGTCGCTGCAATCTGAATGCCCAGGCAGTCCATAATCAGCCTGCAGCTGTCCCGGCGCTTGCTTTCCTTCTCAAATGCCCTTATTAGCTGCATCAGGTCAAAGGAAAAGGGGTTCTGCAGTTTTGTAAACTTGACATTTGCGGGCATATCCATTTCCTCTGCTATGCTATTTATCAGCTGCGGCTTTATGAGCAGTGAAATGTACGGCTTTGTATGGTAATTCCGGGTACAAAGTATGGTATCCCCAGGATGCATGACTACTATTTTACCCTTATCAAAGCTTTTCAGCCTGCCGTTTATGTATGAGTCGGGGGGCGGCACGGACGGGATTATTATGTGGTAATCGGAAGAATGCATCAGCCTTCCCCCAATAAAAATGTGGGGCCTGAAAAGAGCTATATCGGTGTATAACTGCCGTTCAACACCTTGCATTATGTTTTCAGGAATCTGCTTCATGAAGTCTGCGTATTTATTCATACCGTAACCCCTTTTACGCTTTCTTTAAGTTTCATCCGCTTCATTCGCTCCTTTTGCCTGGACTTAAGTTCCCTCAGCATGCTAATCCCAAGCAGGACTGCAACGAGAAATGAGAAAACATCCGACACCGGCTGGCTAACCTGGACACCGGTGAGACCCCAAAAACGCGGCAAAATCAGTATAGCCGGCAGGAAAAACAAGCCCTGGCGGCATATGGCCAGGATGGAAGCCTGGGTTCCCTTGCCTATGGTCTGCAGAGTCATATTCACCATTACAATCCAGGCAGAAAGCGGAAATACCATGCTCTGGAACCGCAGCGCCTTGGAGCCTATTGCTATTAC
>LFRM01000809.1_pt2 | contig 18703 bp, 21 predicted proteins | sample 618341 | NCBI WGS metagenome assembly LFRM01 (sample SAMN03654438, study PRJNA283298) | anaerobic digester metagenome | isolation source: pool of bioreactors CSTR01a, CSTR02a, and CSTR03a thermophilic anaerobic... | place: Denmark: Kgs. Lyngby | collected 2014-05-21 | reverse complement strand
TCCATTTTACCAAAGAAGGTTGATCTCTTGTTTTTTTGTCCTACAAAAACTTTACACTATGTAACAATACAGGTACAAAAACACCAAAAGCCTGAAACAGAGTATACCTCACTCAACTATTTAGTTTTGAAGCAATTACATTCTTGATGCCTGACAACGCTACCCGGAATGTTGAACTATTTTTTTTCAAAACACTGTTTAAAGCCTGGAGCATTTTATCAATTTCGTCATAAGAAACCGTCAGAGGGGGTTCCAATCTTATTACATTGGGATTGTTCAGGGTATATGCAGTAAGTACCTTCCCCTGCCGATACAAATCCCCGGCAACAAGAGAACCTACGTATTCCCGTGCAAGTTTTCCGGCAATTCCACCGGTCAGTTTGTTTGTAAGGGAACCGGGCTCTGCAAATTCCAACCCAATGAGAAGCCCTTTGCCCCTTACGTCCTTAATAAGAGGGTAATTCTCCTTCATGGAATTTAACTTTTCCAGGATATATTTACCCTTTTCGGCAGCGGCACCTGGCAGGTCATTGCCGATGATTTCCTGTATAGTTGCAAGGCCTGCAGCTGCAGCACGGGTATTTCCCCCAAAAGTAGAGGTATGGAGTGTAGATTTTTCAATGCCTCCATAGGCTTTATTCCAGAGGACCTCCGTCGTTATAAAGGCTCCAATTGGCATAACACCGCCGCCCAGAGATTTTGCCAGACATAAAATATCAGGTTCTACATCTTCATGCTCACAGGCAAACAATTTACCTGTTCTGCCTAATCCCGTTTGCACCTCGTCTAAAATAAGTAAAACATTGTATTCACTGCAAAGCCGCCGTACTTGTCTCAAATAACCTTCCGGAGGAACGTTTATCCCTCCTTCCCCCTGAATTGGTTCTACTATGAAAGCTGCAATATCAGAATTCTTTTTCAATATTTCCTCTAAAGCGCCGGCATCTCCAAAGGGAATTTCAATGCAGTTTGGCACAAGAGGAACAAACTCCTTACGATACTTTTTCCGCCCTGTTACTGACAGGGAACCCATTGTCTTCCCATGGAATGAGTTTTGGCAGAATACTATCGACTTTTTCCCCAATGCAGCCTTTGCCAATTTCAGGGCACCTTCAACGGCTTCCGTTCCACTGTTGCAAAAAAAAGTCCTTCCAAGATTTCCCGGTGCCAGCAAAGCCAAGTTATGGGCTAAAGCCGCAGAGATAGGGTTTATTGAAAGCTGCAAAATGTTGGGACGCATACTAACAGCCTCTACAGCTTCTAATACCTTTTCAGGGTTGTGCCCCAGGTTTAGGGACCCGTAACCGGCTAAAAAATCTAGATATTCGTTACCCTGTAGGTCTTTAATAACGGTACCGGAAGCAGATGCGTACGTTTTATCAAAACCCACAAGGTTTAACATTGTTGCTAAACCCGGGTTTTGATATTTTTTATACAGTTCTCTTGCCATCGGCTCACTTAGATGCAAAGCAGCTTCTGGTGAAATCAACTCTCCTCTTAATCTGTTCAATTAAATTCACCTTCACTTTGTTTTTCATGTTCTTTGTAATAAAATTCCACTCCCAAGTTAAAAATAATAACAAAACAAACTTTTTAGGAGTGAAAGGATTGGACAATATTTTAATTTGGTTAGTATGGTTTTTGTTAATCTCTATTGTTGCCTTCCTGCTCATCCCTCGCAGGAAGCTTGTTCAACTGCTGCCTTTTGGAATCGTTGCAGGTTTTCTGCTCCCTTTGGCACTGCTTTTATTAATCGTCCCCCTTCTCAATCTGTGGTCCTTTAATACTACAGCAGCCAGCTCTCTGATTGGAATACCGTTATCGTTGCCCTTAGCATTAATTCCGGCAATGATGATTTTTGCTTACTACGTACCTCGAATGGAAGCAAATAATATGCTTACGGTTTTCATAGCAGCATTCACAGTCATCACAACGTTAATTCAAGGTTTAAGCGTAAGCGCCGGCATAATGCGCTTCGTACGTTGGGACCTGCTGGCATCTTTTCTGTTGACATTTAGCATTTACACTCTCTTAGCTCTTTTCATACTCAAATACGGGGTTCTCTCAGAGGAAGCAGAATAATCTTATTTGATATTTCCACTATTGTTCTTATTATCCTGCACCAGAGACTGTTTTCTACTACCGAAACAAAATGCCAGGAAAGTTTCTTAAATTCCCTGGCTTCAATGATTCTAGTCATTTGGCAACTATACGTTTTATTTGATAAAACCAACTACGCCCTTTTTCATTTCTTTAGGGGGAACAGCAATGTCCTCCTCGGAAATAGTTTTAAGATTAGCCAACTGTTTATTCTTATAAAGGTTTGTTGCCTTTTTCATAATTGTTCTTTCCAGTACATTTCTCACAAAACGCCCGTTATCGGGGTTTGGAACCAATATCTCCTTTAACTTGCCTATCGCTTTCGAAGTAACATCAAAACCCCTTTCTTTGGCCAGGATTAAAAAGATCTTGACAAGCTCCTCCCCGGTGTAATCGGGAAAACACATATGATAATTTATTCTTGATTTTAATCCCGTATTGATTTCAAGAAAGTCATCCAATTCTTTTTTATAGCCGGTAAAGATAATCATAAACTCGTCACGCCTGTCTTCCATTACTTTAACCAAGTGATCCAAAACTTCATAACCATAATCCCTCATTGAATCACTTCGGACAACACTGTATGCTTCGTCTATTAGTAAAATCCCTCCCTTGGCCCGAGAAATTACTTTATTTACCTTGGGAAGACTTTGACCAATATATTCACCTATCAAGTCGCTCCTTGACACTTCAACAACAGTTGGTGTTTCTAACACTCCAACAGAATAAAGGACTTCCCCTAAAATCCGAGCCACGGTTGTTTTCCCCGTTCCAGGATTACCCTTAAAAGCCATGTGCAAACTTAAAGGTTGGTTTACTAAGCCTTGTAATTCCCTAACCCGCATCATCCAGGCAAAGGCCGTTAATTTTTCCACCTGTTCTTTTACTTCCTTCAAACCCACCAGGCTGTTTAATTTCTCCATAGCCTTTTCTGCATTTCTCAAATCCTGGACTTCCTGATGGTGAACCGTGTTATTACTGGAGTTATTCCGGCAATTTTTCTCAACTGTATCTGAAGAGGTCTTCTTTGTTATTTCGTTGGTTTTGGGGTCGGCCTCAAACCATGTTAATTTTTTCAGCAGTTTTTCTATCATAAGTGGTCTCCACCCTCGGGGAAATACTGTTCCGGAGTCATATAAGCATCGGGATTTTTTAAAAATTCTTCCCTTTCCAGTGGCCTTTCCAGCCGCTTTAGATGGGAAGCCATATGTTTATTAACATAAGTACGCCCGCAGGTTTTACAGACCAAGGCGGAAATATTTTTTATTCCAATACTCCTATCTCTCCAACGAGAAGTATATTTTACTTTGTCTTGTGAAAGTATACCACCGCATATCTTACACCTTTTCATGGGATAATCACCTCATGCCTATTATTTTCCTGCCCTAACGAATGTATTCAATGATTGATTAAAAACTACATAAATACATAAGCTATCTTCTGTAATCACTATTACAAAAAGAAATCACTATTTCAAAAGGAGAGATTGTAATGAAAGTAAAAGATGTAATGACCACAAATGTGTTTACTTCCACACCTGATAGCAATCTTAAAGACGTTGCAGATAAAATGAAAGAGTTGAATGTAGGTGCGATTCCAGTGGTACAAGAAGGGAAACCGGTGGGAATCATAACTGACAGGGACATAGTCCTGAGAACCATATCAGAGGATAAAAACCCCTTTTCCGCAAAAGCAGCAGATGTAATGTCCGTAGACTTGGTTTTGGCAGCTCCTGAAATGGATGTGGACGATGCAGCTGCCCTCATGTCCAGGCACCGGATCAGAAGGCTTCCGGTCGTAGAAAATGGAAAACTGGTAGGCATAATATCGTTAGGCGATTTGGCAGCAAAATCCCATTTAGCAGATGAGGCGGGAAAAGCTTTATCCGATATTTCACATCCTATTGGACCGGACCTACAATAATAAATAACTTGGCAAAGTTTTTTCCTAGATTAACTTAATTTTGAACAAGTTAGGGAAATTTCTGATATAATAGCGGATGAGTTTATTGTGAGAAGGAGAGGTGGAGAAGAATGGGTATATCCTCTACTGAATTTGAAAAAAAGTGTAAAGAAATTGTGCCAGAAATTGAAGCCAAAGTAAAAGAAAGGGCGCCAAACGTTGTAAGCGTCACCCAATTTTTTTACCTGCAGGACACGTTAGCTCTCAACCTGGCGGTAGCTTTTAAGACTCCGGAAGGTAAGGATAACTCTTTTCCGGTAAAGATAGGAGCGGCTCAAGTTATGACCGGTGACTGTGAACCCATAGTTGATGCCATCGTAAAAGCTGTTACAAAATAGTTTTATTTATATAATTAAATTATCAGGGCTGCGTAAGCAGTCTTTTTTTTGAATTGTCTTTCCAGCGGCCAGCTAATGGTGCCATTATTTACATAAAGGCAATTGCCGATTTACGTAGAAGATTTTTCCCCAAGCGGCAACATTATCATACCCGGGTAAATTTGCCGTACTAAGGGGGGTTCTGGTTTGCGCAGAAAACTTTTCTTGATTACTCTTGTTTTGGTATTTGCGTTTACTATGGCTATACCAATGCAGTCAGTTGCGGCGTGTAATGGTGATGTGAAGTACAGTAATGTAAAAACCAAAGTTTATTACAAGGTAATAAAATACGATTACAACAAAAAGTACAACAACAACTGCGGTAAAAAGGCTAATGATACCAATGCGGTAGCAAAATATAAGGATTACAGTTCAAAAGTCTATGAAATAGAATTTATGCTGACCAAATTAGGTTACAATGTTGGTGTCGTGAGCAAGTTCTTTGATTACAACACTCTTCAGGTAGTGAAAAAATTCCAAAAAGCTAACAACCTGCCTGTAACAGGAGTCGTAGACAAGGCAACTTACCAAAAGATAAAAGATCTCTATGGCAAACTATCGGATAAGAAAGACAATAAACCAACAGATCCAAAACCCAATCCAAAACCAAATAATCCAAAAGTACCTGTAGACCCAAAACCAGGTAACGGTTCAGGCACGGGCAATGGTGAAAATATCAGTGGATTAACTGCCCAAGAACAGCAAATGATTAACTTGGTCAATCAGGAACGTACCAGCAGAGGTCTTCCTGCGCTAAAGGTTGATATGACCCTTGTAAAAACAGCAAGAATGAAGAGTAACGATATGATTAAAAACGGCTACTTTGCACATCAATCACCCACTTATGGTTCGCCTTTTGACTTGATGAAGAGCCAAGGAGTAACCTATAGATATGCCGGAGAAAACCTTGCCGGAGCAGGGTCAGTGGAACGAGCACATACCAATTTGATGAATAGTCCCGGACACAGGGCAAATATTCTCAATGCAAATTTCACCCACATCGGCATTGGAATTGTCGACGGCGGACCCTACGGAAAAATGTTTACCCAACATTTCATTGGAAAATAGCCATAGCCAAAGAGAGCGGAAGCAGCTTTCCGCTCTCTTTTTTTAAAATAAAAAGAGGGATTCCTCCCTCTATTTTTGACCCTGAAACTGGCTGGGTTGTGGTGTTGTTGTAGCTTGCACCTGGCCCTGTCCCGCTAAACCCTGCTGGTAAGATTGGATCATCTGGCGAACCATGTGGCCACCTACCGCCCCCCACATTCTTGAGGGAATATCTCCACCATAATCTCCAGGCTGCAGATTTAGTCCTACCTGCTGGGCTGTTTCCCATTTAAACTTATCCATAGCAGCTCTCGCTTGAGGGACCAATATAGAATTAGATCTTTGACCGGTAGCCATTTTATTAACCTCCTTTTTTTTTCTAGGCTTAGTGTTGCCAGAAACATAAATTTTAATAGTCAAACATTTTGTCAATACAGTAATAACTAGCAAAATCAATTGATTCATTTACTTATTTGGATTTACCTGGTAAAAATTTTTTGTATATTTACAAGAAAGATACCCAACCCTAGAACAAGGAGGTGTAGATAATGAATCTTCAGCTGTCTGAAAAAGAAAAGACCCTGCTTCAAGACCAATTAAAGCATGAATCCATTTGTATCCAAAAATATACAAATTATGCCGCTCAAGCAAGTGATCCTGAACTGCAGCAACTCTTCTCCTCGCTGGCTTCACAGGAACAACAGCATTATTCCACAATTGAAAAAATACTTAATGGGCAGCAGCCAAATATAGGCCAAAACCAAAGTCAAATTCAACAAAACCAAAATCAGGATCAATACCAGTCACAGCAAAATACTCAAGCTGCAAACATGCAGTACGAACAGGCGGACATGAGTAACGAAATGGCATCCCAAGGCGACACAACCCTATGCACGGATATGCTGATGACAGAAAAATTCGTCTCAGGTTCTTACGATACAGCCGTATTTGAGAGCAAAAACCCTCAGGTAGTACAAGCTCTCCAGCATATTCAAAAAGAGGAACAAGAACATGGGCAAAAAATCCAGAAGTATTTAAACAGCAAGGGTTTACAATGAATCGAGTAGGGTAGCGCCGCAGTAGCTTTCTGCGGCGTTATCCCTCTCACAGAACCGTACTTACGGGTACTCGTATACGGCTCCTGGTAAATCTTATCTCTCATAGTAGAGAGGCAGAATCCCCGTCTTATACGTACTCAAGTCTATCAGCCCAAGTTCCTCACTGTAACCGGGTACAGTGTCCCCCCGGTTTTCTCCGTCCAGTCTGTTGCCAGCTTTCATTGGCTGGGGGTTAATTGCTACTACGGACTNNCTCATCTGCCACCCTGCACCACTTATGCCCTCCCTTGCGTTTCCGCTTGTTCGGGTTTACTCGTCGTCATGAGATAGTACAGGGCTTCCCCAGTTAAGCCTGCTTGCCTGAATTCGAAGCCATCCGTCCTAACTTATCAGGTTGTCCAGCTTTTGGGCTTTCCCATATTTGGCAAGGTTACCCACCTGATAAGCCAACACCGGTTCGCTTTCGCTATGTTCCGAATTCTCCCTTCGGCTTCCTTCAGACCTCACCGTTGCCAGTGACGCCCTTGCCTACGGGTTGCCTTCCCGCTGGTTAGGTGGCATGGGTTTCTTTCAACCCATCGGCTCAGCAGACATGCTGGGCGAACTAAAAAAACAGCCGTTCCCGGCTGTTTTTCTGACTGTCGACAAACTATATTCCCTTGCTTTTGCGAACGACTCATGAGCACAGGAATATAGCTCTTGGCAAAGCGGAGGTACAAACTGGGAGGCCACGGGCAAGGACGCCCGGTCCAACGTGTGGAGGCAAGATGTTGCTTTTTGGGCGGCCCAATTTGGAACCTAAAGCTTTGCCTTAGAGATCTCCTGTGGAAATCCCTGGAGTAAGCAAAAGCAGTGGAAGCGATTTTGTCACCTTTGTCACTAAGCTGTCCTATATTATCATCTCTTATCATCTTCGTTAGTTTTTTCCTAAAGGAACTTATGCACTACCACTCCCGGCCAGGGTCATCGGCCATCATGTTTACAGTTCCAGGTGGATATAAAACATTTAAATGATCTAAAGCCGGGTCATCGTTATCCGATGTTGGCTCGGGGAAAACAAATTCGAGCTTATATTCGGTCCCTGTGGTATACCCCAGAATGTCCTGCCCCGGGTAATCTAAAATTTTATCAGGATTGCCAAGAACCTCTTTAACCTGGGAAAGGGTAATATTTTCCAGATTGCTGATTTTTCTGATTTCAAATACCTGGGACCCTTTATTGATACCAAAAACATAACCTTTAGAAGAATACGTTGCATAGGTACCTTTAGCTTCTGCAACATAGTCACTTTTATCTGCTTTCCCCCACTCTTTCTCTACATCATCGAAAACTGTCTTCCCGGCAACATAATTGCATCCGATTACTCTGCCTTGTTTGGCAAGTTCCATAATTTGCAAAATAAGCTCTTTCTCTTTCCCTTCCTGATTACCCTGTTCCTGTTCTTGCTCCCCATCAGGTTGGTTAATATTCTCGTTTTCCTCCTCTGATATGCCGCCAGGTGTGTTTTCATTCGGAGGTGAACCTGTCTCTGAACAAGCTGTAAGAGATAGTGCAAGAATCATTATTACGCAGATTACTAAAAAATTTCTTTTTAATTGCATATTCCCACCTCACAATTTCTTAAGTCAAGTAAAAAGACGAGGCAGGCACTAAGAAAGTTCCCGAATACTAATAGCAAGTTTTTCCTAAAAAATCACCCCAGGCATATCTCTGGAAATTAGGAAACATTTTCTTAGGCTTCAACGTCTATTATGGTAATTCGGCGCCGAAAATATTTAGACAGGAGTGATTGAAAAAAAATTCTGGAGTAATAATCAAGATCATTTTTTTGCTCCGTATTAAATCTTTATAAAAGGAGAGTTTTTTATGAAGAAAAAAATCCTTTGCTTGCTGGTTTTTGCACTTATTCTGTTTAGCGCCGCGTCCATGGCTTATGCAAATACACCAATTAAGCTGATTTTTAACGGGCAGGAATTGGAGACTGATGTCCCACCCTTACTGGCTGACGGAAGAGTATTGGTTCCGGTAAGAGTAATTTCCGAAGCTCTTGGCGTAGACATTGAATGGGATTCCAAACAAAATGCAGTACTCATTAATGCAGAGAAAAACAAGTCGGAAGACTTAAGAATATCCAATTTGGAACGGGCTCTGGCTCCAGAGGAGCCTCTGGAAGCAGTTAATTCCTGGGCCAAAGGTGTAAAGACACGCAACGGTGCTCTGCAATACGCCGTAATGAGCCCTGAATTAAGAGAGGAATATTACGATGAGCTTTCTGAGGGCTGGAGTACAGGAGTCTCAAGTCCATGGGTAGACAGCTATGAAATCACTGAACGGGGTGTTGAAGACGGTAATTACAAATTTGAGGTAACCTTTACCTATACCGACTCCACTAAGAACACCTTTACCGAAACCCAATTTGTAACAGTCCAAAAATTTGAAGACCATTGGTTCGTTGCTAACATTAACAAGGTTGATGTTTCCGGGGAAATTACAGAAATATTCTCAGATGACGGCGAGTTAACGGGTATTTTTGTGGAAAATCCCCAAGCAGAAAAAGGACCCTACGATAAGGCTAAAATATCAATAATACCGGAGACCAAAATTTTTAAAGGTTATACCAACCAAGAGCTCTCACCTGATGATTTAGAAAAAGGGATGAAAGTGGAAGTCTCTTTCCACGGACCAGTATTAATGATTTACCCGGTCCAGGGAGGAGCAGAGGTTATCAGGGTCTTTTAGAACGTTAGAGGTATACCAGGGCCCTGCTGCAGATAATTTGACTTATATGCTCCCCTCAAAGAAAACAGTCTTAAACTGTTACTTTGAAGGGAGCATTTATAAAAATCTGACGGATAACCAAGCATAAATAATCTATGAGACACAGCAGCGAGAACGCTCCTAATTCCTAAAAACTGGATAATCCCGTTCTTTCCTGAACCTCATAAAGAAACCTTTTTATCAGAGATTTTTCCTCATAAGCATGAAAATCCAAAGTATACTCTGCCCCTTCATTGTTCCACAACCTGTCAAAATAGTCGTTTACTTTTCTGGCCTCCGGATGAGTATTAGTTAAAATAACCTTCAAATCGGTTTCCAAATTGTAATCGGTGAGATTCCTCCGGGTAAGGTTGGCAGAACCTCCTATCAAGACAACTTCCCTGCCCTTATTGAATATGGTTAATTTGCTGTGAAATTGTTCGCCATGCGTACTGTACCACCTTATTTTAATTTTTCCCTTGGAGTCCTGTACCAATTTATAGGCAGCCGGTCTATTGGGAACGCCATTCTTCTCAATTCCGAAAGCGTCTTTATTGGCATCCAGGATAATCTGCACTTCCACGCCTCTCTCACAGGCTTTAATCAATTCCTCAATTATTTCATGTTCGGCAAGATAAAACATAGCCATTTTAATCATATGGCCTTTTTCCGCAGTGCTTATTTCTTCTATCAACGCTTCCTTAATTCTGCCCTCAGTTAGCAACTGAACTCTTGCATCACCATTTACGTTAACCTTGCTACGGAAATTATAAGGCTGACTTTGGGAAAGCCTTACAACGGCATTTTCAGATTCCAACAAGTCATCAATAACCTCTGATTGTACGCAAAAAGCAATATTGGAATGGCAGGCACTGGCATCATGGGGATTAAAAGAAGTTACCAAAGCCTCGTTTTCAGTGATAACAACTTTGCGGTGATTGGCCTTTAAATTTAACAACCTCAGATATGCCCTGAGGGTAACCTTAGGAGAATCGGGACTGAAGGGATTTGGCAGCCATCCCTTACCGCTGGGATCTATTTTGTCCAGTCTGAGAAGCCGCCACAGTCCCGAATACAGTGGATTTGGGTCTCTGAAAGCTGACGCATTGGTAACCACAACCTGCACACCGTTGTCCTTAAGTTTTTCCAGGTATTTGGAAGGGTAGGCACCGTAAAAGGTATTTATTTCATCAGTGATAAAAACTATGTTTAAATCGTGATGTTTATCCTTTTGCCGAACCAGGGCATCTGTAAGTTCCCCGGCTATCCCGGGAAAAGAGTTCTTACGGTCATAATCATCATTAAACAAAAACATGTCAATAACAATAAATTCCCGGGCTTCAGCAATCATACTCTTAATTTTGGAAAAGATTTGTCTTTCATAAATCATTTCACCATCCTGCTGATAGCTTACATCATAGATAAACTCAAACTGAGAATTTCTCATAGGCCCGGAAAAAGAAATTCCTTCCGGCAGGGGAGTTTGAAAACTATAAAACAGGCTCAAAGAAACCACTCCAAGAAAAATGATTATTATCCAAAGTAATTTAACCCTATGTTTTTTAGATCCGTTCAAATACGAAAACCCCTTTCCCTAAAGACAATATATTGACCCGTTAATGTAATACAACAAAGAAATGTCGCAAAGAAATTATCTTTCCGTCAACAGATACCATTTTCTTCTTCTTTTACCTCTTTATATTCCCGACAGCTAAAAAAACAAAGGCTGATTATGATGAACAATATACAACCAAAAGCAACCTGCAGGGAATACCAAAATAGGCTCTCAACGGGGACAATTGCCGGGAGTAAGGTAATGGCATTTGCAGGGGGAAGCTGCACCCCAATCAAGTGAAACATATTCTCCTTATAAAAATTTTGTTATTTTGTGTCATAAAACGGCTCATCATTAATACTAACACAACTGGAGAATCTTTTACTCATTTAGTTAGATACAGTTCCAAATTCTTATATCTGAAAATCCCCTTCCCTGAAGACCTGTTAGGATCAAAAGATTCAAAGCAAATAAGAAATGATTAATATATTATTAATGTAAAGATTTTAACTTCTCAACGTGCTCAGCCGCATGGTTCCAAAATGATGAGGCAAAATATTGAGGGATAGAAAAGCAGGGGTGTGGTGAATAAAAGCGCAGAATAACTATCCGTTTTTGACAAAGGAGGGTTAAAGTAATGCTTGAAAAGCAGTTCAACTTTACTCAGACAGACAGTAAAATTATCGAAAGGATAATTGAGGATGATAATGTGGCTATCAATCACATGGTTCTAGGCAAATCCGAATCTTTGCCCGAACACTATTCAAACTCAAATGTATATATGATTGTTGTCAGAGGTCAGGTATCTCTAAGGTTAAACGAACAGGAAGAGCATACATATTCTTCCGGGAGTATAATTAATATTCCCTTCAAAACAAAAATGAACGTTTCCAATCAATCGGAAGATATCCTGGAATTCTTTGTCGTAAAGGCTCCCAGCCCTAAGAAAATGCCAAGATAAGTTTTTTTTTGGGTATATGCCGGCAATTTTATATAGCATATTAAGGGAAAGCAACAATTCACTCCGAAAAAAATTAATAAGCGGTCCAGCCCCCATCAGCAACTATTACAGTTCCGTTAATAAAGCTGGCATCGTCACTAGCCAGGAACAGAGCTAAAGAAGCAATTTCCTCCGGCTCACCCATGGGTGCAGGCCCCACGCCCCTGGCTAGCTTTCCCGCTCCGAGTTCATTGGGGTTTTTTAGCGTTAAGGCAATATTCGTTTTTACACCCCCTGGAGCAATAGCCACACAGCGGATTCCCTGGTCATGGTAAATAGCACCGATATTTTTTGTAAGGCCTATCAATGCGTGTTTTGAGGCAACATAAGCAGCACCACCACGGGTACCGAATAGTCCCCCAACAGATGCGTTATTAATGATAACGCCCCTTCCCTGTTTTAACATTATTTTTAGGGCTTCACGGCAGGCCAAAAAGGGTCCTTTTACATTTACGTTCATAATACGGTCCCAGAGCTCCTCGGATAGCTCAGCAACCGGAACAAAATTATCCATAATACCGGCATTATTGACCAAAATATCTAATCTTCCGTATTCTTTTACTGCGCTTTTAATCATGATTTCAATATCATTTGGCTGGGAAACATCTGCTTTAACCCCAATTGCCGCTCCGCCTGTCTCTCGGATATTATTTATTACTCTGTTGATAGCCTCCTGGTTAATATCCGCTCCCACTACATTAGCACCTTCTGCGGCAAACAATTTCGCCATGGCTTCACCCATTCCGGACCCCACACCGGTAATCAGGGCAACTTTATTTTTAAGCATCATTATTTATACTCCTTTAGTATTTTTCTATTCTTTTCCACTTTTGTTACTTCTCTTAATAATTTAGTAGTTCCTGCTAAAAAGATTATTACTTGACGTGAGTCGTAAACAATTTCGCAGAAGAATTATTATGATATCGGTTAGATTACCCAAAAAATTGCAGTTCCAAAATCCCCGAAATACGGTTGACATTTCATTTTTGTGGACTATAATTTTGGTATACTGGTATACCAGGATACCAAATACCACATGTGGATTAGATTTCATCTTCCGCTTAAAAAATGGACTGATAAATGAGGTGTTAAAACATGGAAGGTCTACCACCCCTAACAATAACAAAATGGCTGCTAGCTTTTTTGCCTATCTTTACAGTTCTCGTATTAATGATTTGGTTTAAATGGAGTGGTGGTAAATCCGGGGCTTTATCCTGGTTCATAGCTATAGCTATGGCCATCGTCTTTTTTGGAGCAAACATAAAAACTATTGCCATGGGTACTGTAAAAGGGCTTTGGACCACAGTTTTTGTGCTTTACATTATCTGGGGAGCCATGATTCTATACCAGGTAGTTGATATATCCGGAGGGTTTAAAGTAATCAGCAAAACCTTTAGCCGCTTAACTAACGGAAACCGGGCTATACAGTTATTAACATTAGGTTTTGCTTTCCCAACCTTTATTCAAGGTGTATTGGGCTTTGGAGCTCCCGTTGCAATTGCCGCCCCTTTACTGGTGGGTATAGGGTTCAGCCCTGTTGTGGCTGCCGCTTCAGCATTAATAGGTCATGCGTGGGCGGTAACATTTGGGTCCCTGGGATCTTCTTATTCCGTATTAATTACTCAGACCGGAGCCATGAAATCAGCAGCTGCTGCATACCAGGTTGCCGTTTTTTCAGTTATTCCCATTGCTATTGCCGGTTTTTTTACCCCGTGGGCACTGGTTCATATGTACGGTGGAATGAAAGCACTTCGGGAAAACTGGCAGGGAATTTTGGTAATGGGCTTAACGATGGTTGGTGCCAGTCTCATAATGGTTCTTTTTGTAACTCCTTATGTGGCTTCCTTCGCTGCCGGAATATTTGGGTTGCTAGTTGGAGCATTTGTCCTTCCCAGGCTTCCAGCTTATAAAAACAGTGCTATTGAAGATGAGGCACCTGAGGAAACATCTTTAGAGGAAGCCCCTGACCCTAAAAATATTAGCTTTAACACTGCGTTTTCCGGCTACTATGCCTTGATAATAGTTGTTTTTGCAATCTACTTAACACCGCTAAAACAATTTTTAAACCAATTTGGTAATATCGGGCTCTTTACTCTTACAACTGAAACAGCTTACGGATATATCCTGGAGGGTGAAAAAGCATATTCTGCGTTTAACTTGCTCACGTCGCCAGGCACATTGATTTTTGTATCAACATTTGTTGCTTATTTAATCTATAAGAACAAGGGCCTGTGGCCTGAACAGGGTTTGCAAAGAGTTTTTAAGGGTGCCACCCGCCAAGCTATAGGGGCTACAATAACAGTTATGACAATGAGCATGATGGCCGTTGTAATGCTGCAAACCGGGATGACAAGTCTCCTGGCGTTCGGTACGGCTGAAGCAACCGGAGGTGCCTATCCACTATTTTCAGCCTTCGTCGGCGAGTTAGGGGCTTTCATGACTGGCAGCAACACCAATTCCAATATACTTTTTACCATGTTCCAATACGATGTAGCTAAATTTTTAAGTATCAGTATTCCTATCATCCTGGGTTTACAGACTACGGGTGGTGCTGTAGGTAATATGATTTCTCCTATGAATGTTGCCCTGGGCACCGGTTCAGCTAACTGTGTAGGAAAAGAAGGGGAAATTTTAAAAAAGACCCTTATATATGCCATTATTATTGGTCTTGCTGTTGGAACGGCAGGATGGTTCTTGGAATTTGTAATTTTTCCAAATCACCAATGGCTTTTACCACTGTAATAGGAGGTATTTGTAAATGAAAACATTGAGAAAGTTGAAAATGAGATATGCAGGCAAGGAACTTCTATTAGGAATCCTGGGTATCTGGATAATGTTTTTCTTGATCTATTTTGGATTGTTGAGCGAGCACACCCTATTGATTGCTGCAGGAATGGGATTTATTGGGATATTAATGGCTTATGTAGTATTAGTTCAATAGTAATATTATAACCAAACAATGAATAAAGATTTTTTCCTATATCCCCCCGTACCCTTCCGGGTGCAAAAACTGTCGACACACTTTTTCAGTCGGCAGTTTTATTTTGTTTCCAAAGCACGGTATAAATACTATTTCCGTTCTTAATGGATTAACATGAACAAACCTCTATATATATTACCGATTTAACTATCTCCCTTTTTATATGTATGGTTCCAAGATTATATCTAAATTGTTTTTTTGTTTTGGCGCTGTTTTTTGTTATAATGAAATTTTGAGAAGATATGGTAGAAATAATTAGTGTCAATTAAATGAATAGATTAGGGGGAACACTATGCCGAAAAGAACTGACATTAGCAAGGTACTTATTATCGGTTCCGGTCCAATTGTGATTGGACAGGCTTGTGAGTTTGATTATTCAGGAACTCAAGCCTGTAAAGCCCTACGAAATTTGGGTTATGAAATTGTCTTAGTAAATTCCAATCCTGCCACCATTATGACTGACCCTGAAATCGCCGATGCAACTTATATTGAACCTTTAAATTTAAAAAGTCTTTCTGACATTATTGCTAAAGAAAGACCCGATGCACTTCTGCCAAATTTGGGAGGTCAGCAAGCCTTAAATTTGTGCTTGGAACTCTACAAATCAGGTGTTTTGGATAAGTTTGGAGTAAAAGTAATCGGCGTACATGTTGATGCTATTGAACGTGGTGAAGACCGTATAGCCTTTAAAGATACAATGAATCGGTTAGGAATTGAGATCCCCCGGAGTAAACCCGCCTTTAGTGTGGAAGAGGCTGAGATTATTGCTCAAGAGCTTGGGTACCCGGTAGTTATTCGACCTGCCTATACCATGGGAGGTACAGGTGGCGGTTTGGTTTACAATGTGGAAGAATTAAAAACCGTAGCCAGTAGAGGAATAGCCGCCAGCATGGTTGGACAGATTCTGGTTGAAGAATCAGTTCTGGGTTGGGAAGAGTTGGAATTGGAAGTAGTTAGAGATATCAAAAACCAGATAATCACCGTCTGTTTTATTGAGAATATTGATTCCATGGGTGTTCATACCGGCGATTCCTTTTGTTGTGCTCCCATGCTTACAATTAGTCCTGACCTCCAACAGAAATTGCAGAAATATGCCTATGCAATAGTAGAAGCTATAGAAGTTGTAGGTGGAACCAACGTTCAATTTGCCCATGACCCGGAAACAGACCGGGTTGTAATTATCGAAATTAACCCTCGCACCTCCCGTTCCTCTGCCCTAGCTTCAAAAGCTACTGGTTTCCCTATTGCCTACATTTCTGCCATGTTGGCGGCAGGAGTTACGTTAGATGAAATTCCTTATTGGCGTGACAAAACTCTGGATAAATATACCCCTTCGGGCAATCATGTAGTCGTAAAGTTCCCACGCTGGGGGTTTGAAAAGTTCCCAGGTTCACAGGACAAACTGGGAACACAAATGCGTGCTGTAGGCGAAGTAATGAGCATTGGTAAGACATATAAGGAAGCCTTTCAAAAAGCCATCCGGTCTTTGGAAATAAACCGTTACGGTTTGGGATTTGCCAACAATTATCATGAGCTTTCTTTGGAGCAATTACTTCGTATGCTGGTAGAACCAACCAGCGAACGCCAGTTTATTCTGTATGAAGCCCTGCGTAAAGGCGCTGACGTTGGGCAGCTTCACCAGTTAACCCATATCAAACCGTGGTTCCTTCAGCAAATGCTTGAACTGGTTAAACTGGAAGAGAAAATACTAAAGTATAAACACAAGAAACTGCCGGACAAACTCCTTACCCATGCAAAAAAAGATGGGTTTTCCGATAGATATCTGGCTACTCTCCTCGGGATTAAGGAAAATGAAATCCGCCGGCAAAGAACCGAGCTGGGAGTTGTTGAAGGGTGGGAGGCCATTCCGGTAAGCGGTGTTGAAAACGCATCCTACTATTTCTCTACGTATAATGCCCCGGACCGGTCCAAAACAAGTAACAAAGAAAAAGTAATGATTCTCGGAGGAGGGCCCAACCGTATAGGTCAGGGGATCGAATTTGATTACTGCTGTGTGCATACGGCTTTTGCCCTCCGCGACTTAGGATACGAGACAGTTATGGTCAACTGCAACCCGGAAACTGTCTCCACCGACTACGATACTTCCGATAAGCTGTACTTTGAGCCGCTAACCGTAGAAGACGTTCTGAGTATCTATGAAAAGGAAAAACCTCTAGGGATAATCGTTCAGTTTGGAGGACAGACCCCCCTGAATATAGCCAAAGAATTAGAGGAAGCCGGTGTCAACATTTTGGGCACTTCGCCCGATACTATTGACCTGGCAGAAGACAGGGATCGTTTCCGAACAATAATGGAGGAACTCGGCATTCCAATGCCCGATTCCGGTATGGCAGTAAATATTGAGGAAGCCCTTGATATTGCCAGAAGGATTGGTTACCCACTGATGGTACGTCCTTCATATGTATTGGGCGGACGTGGAATGGAAGTTGTTCACGATGAAGAAATGCTGCGGCAGTATGTAACCGCTGCTGTGGAACTAACACCGGAAAAACCTATTTTAATTGACAAGTTCCTTAGCAACGCAATTGAAGCTGAAGCAGATGCCATTGCTGATGGGAATGATGCCTTTGTTCCTACTGTAATGGAGCATATTGAATTGGCTGGTATCCACTCGGGAGACTCGGCCTGTGTAATTCCACCGATTAGCATATCAGAGAAGCATATTGACAAAATTGTAGAATACACCAAGAAAATAGCAAAAGAACTAAATGTAATCGGTCTAATGAATATGCAATACGCTATTTCAGATGACAAAGTATATGTTTTAGAAGCCAATCCCAGAGCTTCCAGGACAGTACCGCTGGTATCGAAGGTTTGTAATGTATCTATGGCCAGGGTTGCCACACAAATAATGATGACTGCCCATACAGGTAAAAAATCCTCCTTAAACAGTCTTACTCAAAAGAAAATCCCCCATTTTGGAGTCAAGGAAGCGGTCTTCCCCTTTAATATGTTTCCTGAAGTGGACCCAATACTGGGACCGGAGATGCGTTCAACTGGAGAAGTTTTAGGAATCTCGGACTCATTTGGTTTAGCATACTTTAAAGCCCAAGAAGCTACTCAGGCCCCACTACCCACAGCAGGAAACGTATTAATAAGCGTATCTGACGAAGATAAGTCTTCTGCATTGGTAATAGCAAAGGAGTTTAGCAAACAAGGCTTTAATATTACTGCAACGGAAGGAACACACAAATTCCTGAAAAAGCATGGTGTTAATTCGAAAAAAATTAAAAAACTGTATGAAGGCCGTCCCAATATAGTCGATGGAATTACTAACGGAGAGATAAACCTGGTAATTAACACCCCCACCGGCAAATCCAGTCAACATGATGACTCTTATATCCGAAAATCGGCTATTCGATATAGGGTGCCTTATATTACTACTATGGCTGCAGCATTAGCCAGTGTTAAGGGTATTGCTGCTTACAGCGAGAACAGCTTTTCAGAGAGCAAGTTAAAGTCTCTCCAGGAATACCATTTAGACATTGTTTGGCAAAGATGAATTTAAAACCGGAGAGGAATCATCTTCATCCCTTCCGGTTCTTTACTTTGCAAATTTACTTCACCAATTTTTTCACCTAATTTAACAATCGTTTCTCTACCTTTTTTTGAAGCAATCAGAATTTCTGGATTTATATGTATTGATTTCTTTTTTAGGAGAAGCACGATTGTGGAACCGCCAAATTCAAACCAGCCCTTTTCCTGACCCCGTTTAAAGGTGAATATGGTATTATGGTTTTTTATTCTTCCAATCATTAAGGCCCCTACCTCAACCTGAATTACTTGCCCGAAGTTATTTGTGTTAAGAACAGTATATTCCCTGCAGTTTTCCTTATAGATATTATA
>LFRM01165081.1_pt1 | contig 18707 bp, 19 predicted proteins | sample 618341 | NCBI WGS metagenome assembly LFRM01 (sample SAMN03654438, study PRJNA283298) | anaerobic digester metagenome | isolation source: pool of bioreactors CSTR01a, CSTR02a, and CSTR03a thermophilic anaerobic... | place: Denmark: Kgs. Lyngby | collected 2014-05-21 | reverse complement strand
CATATCAAAGTAAAGCCATAGTTACCTCATTCAGTAGCTTTGCTTTAAAGGACTGATGCATAAACCCCAAAAATGCTCAGCCATACCTTCGTTAGTCAGTAGCTGGCTAGTCGAATGCCCCATCAGTGCTCTAAAGCCAAGGAGTTGGCCGTTATCTGTGATGCTCATGCTTTCGTTATAGCTATTTTGTGAAATACCTGATGGGCTATAGCAGATATCTCCTAAGCCGGCTGCATCAATGGATGCTAATCCACCGCCAGAAAGTACTGGATGGCTCCGGCACGGCAAAAGCATTGGATTACAGCCTCAAACGCTGGACAGCGCTAACGCGCTATCTGGATGATGGAGCTGTGCCCATCGATAATAATTGGGTGGAGAACCAGATCCGTCCATGGGCGCTAGGCCGTTCCAATTAGTTGTTTGTCTGCTCGCTGAGAAGTGAGCAGCGCGCTGCTGCAGTCATGACTCTGATCCAGTCCGCGAAATTCAACAGGCATGATCCGTATGTCTATTTAAAATATGTTCTGACTAGACTGCCGATGCAGAAGAACAACGCTATCGATGCGTTGCTAGCGCACAATTGGATGCTAAAACTTAATGATATATATGTCATTGTCAGCACGAGACTTAGCTCACCGTGCTCACGACAGTTTTCCATCTTGATGAATATAACTGTGATTTTATAGTGATAATACTACGGCGCTTGAGGTCTTTCTTTATAAGCGTGACACAAAAAAAGCTGAGTTTGCTATTGCTGTAAGCTATTGCTAAAGTTGCGGCTTCTTTGGGGAGTAGCCTGCTTCCGATATTCGGAAGAGTTCGTATCAACATACTTGGCCAAATGCCATGGTACGGACACCGCTCGGTTGGCGAGACCATCGATATACTCATGCCTGAGGTCGGGCGTGTGCGTATATCGTGGACTCAATATGCCCGACCGGAGTGATTTAATGAACCCTATAGCCCTTCTTTTACTTGCTTTTGCAATGTCCACAGATGCCTTTGCTGCTGCAATTGGCAAGGGTGCGAGCCTAAAAAAACCCAGTTTTTCAGAAGCCCTAAGAATGGGATTGATTTTCGGCTCAATCGAAGCAATAACACCTGTGGTAGGTTGGTTGATTGGTAAGTCGGCATCATCTTACGTAGAAATTTGGGCTCACTGGATAGCATTTTTTCTATTAGTGGTTTTGGGCTTGTACATGATTTATGAAGGCATAAAACCCGACTCAGAAGAAGTAGACAAACCGACCAGTCACTCTTTCCTTAAAGTTTCTCTGACTGCAATAGGTACTAGTATTGATGCTATGGCTGTTGGCGTTGGGCTAGCGTTTATTAATGTGAACATCTGGATTGCAGCTGCTCTAATTGGATTAGCGACGACATTCATGGTGACACTGGGAGTTATGTTAGGGCGAACTATTGGTTCCGTACTGGGACACAGAGCGGAAATTTTTGGTGGCCTCACGCTCATAGTGGTAGGCGTATGGATATTGTTGGGGCACTTGTAGCACTTAAGAAATAAATCTCCCTCTGGCTTAATAGCAGAGGGAGGAGTGCAAGATGAGTTCACTAGACGCTTACGGACGCTTACAGTAAAACAATATGACTTGCATTATAAGATATAGGTAATCGCTGGGTAAGCTCGATCACCTGAGATGCTTGCGGTTTAGAGAGAGTTTCTAGTTGGGCGCTGGAAGCAGAGCCCAACTCCATTTTATAGCCCTAAAAATTTAAATGGCTTCGCTTCTTCAAAGTCTTTGGATACTTCACCGCCAAGAACACGGGCTTGATTTTCTTCCAGCTTTAATTGTTTGGTCTTGCCTGTTTTTGATGAGAAATCTACTTTCTTTAAATCAACCCAGAAAATACTTGGGCTTAAAGCTGACTCAAAAAAGTAAAGTTGATTCTTGTGATCAGCCAAGGTTCTCCAACGGGTAGAGGAAATGTTTGGCTGATCAGGTGTGCTAATGCCATAAGGGACAGAAACGTTTCTGATCACTCCAAACATACTAGCGATAGACTCTTCAGGGCTGGCTGCCTGAGGTATATGGTTTACATAATAAGACGCACGTACAAAGCGGTCAGCAGCGCGGTTAGTGCCTGGAAGCATGGTTTCACCGCCAATTTGCTCCCAGTATTCATTCAAAGCAAGTTGGCGCTCAAAGGTGGGTGAGTTCGTCATCACTTGGTATTTTTTGCTGTGATGAATAACCTGTTTGCCGTCTATATACTCAATAATTGCGCTATCACCTGAAGCATCAGATAATGATAAATGAAGTGTTGCTAGGCGTGTTTCGCCCGGTACTTCAGCAGTGACAATAGTGTAAGGCTCTTTTTTTAATGCTGTAATAGCTTCTTCTACGGTTGCAAAATTATCTAGCGAGTATTGCGCCCATGCTGCCATGGTAAGACCTGGCTTACTTTTTTCTGAGAACTCTGGGTACTTGGACTCAACAAGCCATAGTACGTTGGCCATTAAACCTTTTTCGTTTAAGCCATCAGTGGTTGCTATATCGTAGCCAGATGCAATAACGCTGCCGTATTTTGAAGTCCATTTAATCGAATTGGGGCCAACTTCACCATTACGTTCAATTCCTCGTGGAAATATCCATAAGTTTGTTTGCACATCACTTTTCCAGTCCATTGAGCGCGCAGTAATCGTCCGACTTCCTTCACCCAAGTAAACTATTCGAGTACAAGCATCTGCAATAGCTGAGAAAGCAAGACCGCTTAAAAGAGCGGGTATAACAATTGCTTTTTTGAGGCGATGTTTAAATAAGCGTTGCATAGTGTTCCTTCCTTTTTCTATAAATTAGAAACGCATAGTCATGCCTATTACTGGACCTGCTTGGCGCATATCATATTTGAAACGCTGCCCTGTAAAGTCAGTAGTAGTGTATCTCTGGCTTAATGAACGGTAACCAAACCTAATGATGGTTGGCTGATCTAGGAAATAGGTTCTGTAACCTAAATAGACTTCGTGATTGTGCGTTTTCTTACTGTCAGTGTCTAACCCGCCAATTTGGGTAAGGACTGATAGGTTTCACCTGTTAGTTAGGTCTGCCGTTAGTCGTGCGCCAACAAAAGGATCTGTCCACTCTGCTTTTTTAGAAAGTTTTAAACCAAAGGTGTCGGATTGGACTTCAGCTTTTAATTTAGTCCAGCGAGCCCCTACAGTTGGGTCTATCGCGATGCGCCTTGGCTCACCAAATAAGTGGTTGCCACCTAACTCGTAAGTAAATGCTCGATAGAAGGCTCCAAAGGCCACAGTGGCTTGATTGATTTTATAGCTGATTTTTTGCCCTAATACTCGATCATTACTATCAGTGTCGACGTTAATCGCATCTATATAAAACCCGTATCGAGAGTTAGTGAGCTCTAAGTTTCCCATAAATATTGAGTTTACGTCATTCACGAGCTCAGAAAAGGGGATGTCTACGGAAGGCTTTTTGCCTGCTAATGCAAGGTCTCCTTTCAAAGAGGCGCCCCAGATAAATGGGCTGGCAAGTAATTTCCAGCTGTCGGGTGTTTCGGCTGCAACAAAGCTAGGGAGAATTATAAAGCTGCAGGCAGTAATGAGGCGTTTTATCATGAGAATTTATCCCTAAATTTTGATCTTTCGAATATAGATTAAAATGCTAGCTGTTTCACTTAATAGTGGGTGTGTTTATGTATTTTATTCAATGGTGATAAGTCCTTGTCAATAAAGGTTGCACTATTGGCTTGTGCCGGCTACGCAGAAAAACAACGCTACCTATGCGTTACTACCGCACAACTAGGCACCGGCGATCGTTAGCAAGGTGTAATGGCCGGACGCTTACCGCTGTGCAGCTGCAGCTGGCGTATATACTAAAAGGCCTGACTTCAGGTGTAATACCAGAATCAGGCCTTATTTAGTGCTTAACAGAAGTGTCAGCTTTTATCGGTACACTTTAAGTTATATTGGTTTTTGAATCATGCTTAAAACTATGACTTGATCAGACCAAGTACTTTCAGCATTTCTTTGTTAGCTTTTGAGCGCTCTTGCATGCCATCAGAAAATTCTTGAGCATTTCTGTAAATAATTGGCATGTTTAAAGTGCTAAAGAATTTAATCATTTCTGGATCGTCTAGGGCTTTTTGAAACGCGTCGTGAATCACTTGAACGCGATCATCTGGCGTGTCTTTTGGCGCAACAATACCCATGACTAAGCGCGATGAAAAATCGATACCGACCTCTGCAGCGGATGGAATATCCTTATACACATCGCTCATAGGTTTGACGTCAGTTAGGAAGACAATAGGTCGGATTTCGCCACCATTATGAACATCAGGCAGTGAGAAGTTACCCATCACTTGACCGCTCATCACTGCTGAGTGACCTTGCGCAGAACCTTCAAAAGGAATATGACGTATTTTTAAGCCTGTTGCTCTAGAGACGCGTTCCATAGACAGGTGTGTATCACTGCCTGTGCCACCGGCTGTCGCATAGGTGAATTTGTTTGGATTTTCTGTCACAAAGGCTTTCCAGTCGGCATAGTCTTTAATAGGTGAAGAAACGTGCACGTTAATAGAGGCTGGAATTTCTAAAAAACCCATCACTGGTTTGAAATCATCTAAAGTCCAATCAGTACGACCATAGTGCGGCTGAACTTCGATCACGCTGGTCGGCAATATTCCAATGGTGTAACCATCTGGATCAGCTGCAGCAACGGCAGACATACCAATGGTAGAAGCGCCACCAGCTTTATTGACGATAATAATACGTTGTTCGTTAGGCAGGTATTTATGAATGACTCGTGAAAATGCACGCGAGTAAATATCTGTAGTACCCCCGGCCGCAAATGGCACAATCACTTCAATCGGACGCTCGGGAAAGTTTTTTGCAAAAGCAGGGGTGAAAGCTGAAGCAGCCAGTAGCAAAGTGGAAACACTCAGCGTAATTATTTTCTTCATCAGTATTAGCCTTTAATTATATTTATTGTTAAGAAAATACACAGATATCTTTTTTAACTATATGTTACTCAATTTTATTAACTAATTTTGTATATATTTTTAATATAAATAGTTATTTTATATAAATTTTATACGGTTTTTATTTTATTTTTAAATTTATGCTCCTATTGAGTAAAGCTAGAATTTAATGATAATTTTGCCTTATGTCAATATTTTTATATGATATTTTTGAAATACTTTTTCTGCTTTCTATATGGATTAAAACTGACAGGAAGAGATGGAGTGTAATTGACGGGCTATTTCAAACGTATGTATTAAAAAGCCTCTAGATTTTTAATCTATAAGGCTTTTTTATTGAATATAAGAGTAGTTGTAACTATTGCTTAATCAGCCCAAGCTCAAGTAATGTTTCTTTATTGGCTTTTGAGCGCATATGCATACCTTCAGAGAGTTCTTGCGCACTTCTGTAGATGATGGGCATGTTAGTGGTTTTAAAGAAGCTGATTATTTCTGGATCGTCTAGAGCGCTTTTAAACGCATCATGAATAATTTTGATGCGGTCATCGGGTGTGTTTTTAGGTGCAACAATACCCATTTGATAGCGAGTAGTAATGTCGATACCGACGTCACGTGCCGATGGAATATCGTTGTACACATCACTTAATGGTTTAGCGTCTGTTAAGAAGACAACAGGTCTGACTTCGCCACCACTATCAATATCAGGTAATGAGAAATTCCCCATCACTTGACCGCTCATTAATGCTGATGAACCTTGCGCGTGACCTTCAAAAGGAATATGACGTATTTTTAAACCCGTTACTTTTGCTAAGCGTTCCATAGATAGATGTGTATCACTGCCTGTACCACCAGCTGTAGCGTAGGTAAATTTGCCTGGGTTTTCTGTAACGAAGGTTTTCCACTCGGCATAGTCTTTAATCGGTGAAGAGACATGTACGTTAATAGAGGCGGGGATTTCTAAAAACGCCATAATGGGTTTGAAGTCATCCAAGGACCAAGCTGTGCGGCCGTAGTGAGGTTGCACTTCTAATACACCGGTAGGCAATAGACCAATGGTGTAACCATCAGGATCGGCCATTGCTACAGCAGACATGCCTATCGTAGAGGCGCCGCCGGCTTTATTGACGACAACAATACGTTGCTCGTTGGGTAGGTATTTATTGATAACGCGTGAAAAAGCGCGAGCATAAATGTCAGTGGTTCCACCAGCACCAAAGGGCACTATGACTTCAATCGGGCGTTCAGGAAAGCCTTTCGCGGCAGCAGGAGTGATCGATGCAACAGCCAGCAGCAAGGTAGAGAGACTTAATGTAATTATTTTTTTCATAAGTATGAGCCTTTAGTTTATAGAGCAGCAAGTTTTGATTGTTTAAACAAGCTAGGTATAAAATATATTGTATTTATTTTAGGCGGGGATTTTGGATATTGAGTTTACTTGGTTTTTTATTGTCTTTTTAAGTCTTAGTGTTTGTTTTTTAAATGAGTAATCTAGGGCTGATGTCAGCCCTAGATTATTTATGCAAGAATACTCTCAAAGTGGGTTTATTTAATTAAACCAAGCTCGGTAAGAATTTCTTTGTTTTGAGTAGAACGCTGATGTAGCTCTTCTTTAAAGCTTTGTGCATCTTTGTAGACGATCGGTAAGCTTGAAGTTTCAAAGAACTTAATGATCTCTGGGTCTTCTAAAGCTAACTTAAATGCATCGTGGATAATTTTTGCACGCTCTGCAGGAATACCTTTTGGAGCGACAATACCTATAGGGTAGCTTGCAGACACTTTGAGTCCGATATCTGCAGCTGTAGGGGTATTTTTATACACTTCAGCAGCAGGCTTTACATTAGTCAAAAAGATTATAGGTCTGATTTCCCCACCGTTATGTATGTCAGGTAATGAGTAACTACCCAAAACCTGTTTGCTCATAACTGCTGATTGCGATTGAGCATGACCTTCAAATGGAATATGACGCATTTTTAGGCCTAGTGTTCTCGCATACTGCTCCATGGAGAGGTGGGTAGAGCTACCTGTTCCGCCTGATGTTGTAAAAGTAAACTTATTAGGATTTTCTTTTACAAAAGTGAGCCACTCATCATAGGTTTTGATGGGTGAAGATTCATGTACGTTAATAGCCGCTGGGATTTCTAGGAAAGCCATGATCGGTTCAAAGCTATCTAGAGTCCAGTTTGTACGTCCGTAGTGTGGCTGAATTTCTAATACGCCAGTTGGAAGCATACCGACTGTATAACCATCAGGATCTGCGTTTGCCACTGCAGACATTCCAATGGTAGATGCACCACCAGGTTTGTTTACAACAACAATACGCTGCTCATTTGGGAGGTACTTGGGCATAACACGTGAGAATGCACGTGCAAAAACATCCGTTGTACCACCCGCGCCAAAGGGAACGACTACTTCAATTGGGTGTTCAGGAAAGCTAGCAGCTGATACCGAAGAGATAGCAGCTGACAGCAGTAGTAAGGATGATATCCCAATATTAATAATCTTTTTCATAATCTAAAGCCTGTTTTGTTAGAGTTGCTTGAGTTAAACGCGTTCGCCGTCGATACGGTCAGCCTCAACCCAGCATGCGTGTGCGCCAATCGGAATACGGTGTGGCAGAATAATTCTGGCAACTGGGCCGGCGCTGATGTTTTTAGCATCAAGAATTAAGCATTCAGACTGGTTCTGGATCATGTCGGTCACTAATGTGATCAAGTAGCCATCATCTTCATCCACAGCACCTTCGCGTAATGCCAAGTGCGCTTCGCTGCCGACACGTCCTTCGCCGTACTCATAACGGTCATGAGAGTTGGTTAATAAATCGTATTTTTTGATACCTGACAACCACCATGGCTTATCACCAAAGATTGAGTTGTAGCTGTAACGGTATTTTTTACCAACATATTCGTTACTGACCGTTGGGAACTCAGTGACTTCGTCATCTAAGTACTCTTCTGTGGTCTGACCTGTTTTCATGTTAAAGGTCCAGCGGTGCATTAGATAGCGCGTCGCTGCCTTATCGAACTGCTTAGTCATCTTCTCAATGGCGTCATGACCTTGTCGGCCTACGGCGGGTTTGCGTGGGTTGGTTGTAATACAACCTTCCATTACAACGTTATCGCCGCTTTCGTAGCAGTTTGACAGGTGCAAGATAAAGCAAGGCTTACCTTCGAACCATTTAATATCTTTATTAGTACCAAGACGCGGGATGATACCGAAACGTGCTGGCATTTCATCAAAGAAGGTTACTTTACGTTCGCCCTTTGCCAGTAATTCCGGGTCAAAAATAAAGGGTAAGTCATGCAAAATTGAGTAGTTTTTAGTCACACCCAGATCGTGCGGCCAGCGAATGCCGGGTAGTTCAATAGGTGTGTAGTGTTTTAGGTTGTTGTAGCTATCAACAACACCGTAATGCATATACGGAGGTCGCTCGCTGAAGTTAAAGAACATAAACTCGCCAGTTTCATTGTCCACTTTAAAGTGTGAACACACGCCTTGGTGAGGAGAAACAGTCATGTTCCAAGCATCCGGCTCAAGTGGCTCAAGCGTGCGAGGATCAATACGGTTAGCTTCACTGCACTGCGACATAGTGGCAATTAATTTACCACCGTGACAAATAACGTCTGTACCGGCGTTATCTTTCATTGTGCCCATGCTGCCCCAGCCGCGACGTGCCGCTAGGTGTGGCTCGAGCATACCTGGCCACAGTGATTTTTGGGCAGCTTGTTCTGCTAAGAAGCCTGTTGTTCTAACAAAACGGTTTCTGTATTCAGCTTTACCATCTTCAAAGTGTACTGCGTGCAACATACCATCACCATCAAAGGTGTGGTAAACGCCCATCGGCTCATGCACTTGGTTATGGCCGTTACGCACATAGATGCCGCGTAAGTCTTTGGGGATTTCACCAATAACTTTTAGGCTATCTGTGTTAGCTGTGTACTCTTTTCCGACCGAGGTAAAATGGTCGTGTAAGAATGGGTTTTCATTATCATCGTGGATAGTGATTTTGATTTCGTTTTCAATTTTTATCATTTTTATCGTCTCTTATTATGATGTACAGCTGATGGTTTATGGGCTGCAATATGATAAATATCAGAACTTGCTCTTAGACCACTGCGCAAGAACTGTTGCTAATGCTTCAGGTGCTTCAGCTGGAAGCATATGACCTGTTGTGGCGATTTCTTGATAATCTGCGCCGGCTTTTTCAGCCATTGCTTTTTGCTTAGCTGTTGTAATAACAACATCATTATCAGCAGCAACGACAAGCTTGGGCAGGTCGCATGCGGCAAATAATTCTTGACGATTAGGGCGTGTCGACATGGCTGTTTGGTGAGCTGCAAAACGTTCTGCACCATAGCTTGCAACTTCTGTTTCGCGCGCTTGCATTAATTCTTTGCGCGCAAGGTTGTCAGGGTGATAGGCGCGTGAAGTTGCAGCAGCAGCAAAAGCTAAGTACTGACCATCCAGTGCTTGTTGAGCTTTTACAATGCGTGAGGCGGCTAATTCAGCTGAATCATTGCCATCTGTACTGTTAACTAGAACGATGCCTTCAATACGATCAGCAAATTGATCGAGTACTGATAAAGCAACCATTCCACCAAATGAATGGCCTACAACAACATATTTTTTGTTGTCGTCAGGCATGATGGCGCGCGCCAGTTCTGCAACATCGCTAATAGCAGGGCAGTCAACAGCAATGGACTCATAGCCTAACTTAGCTAAGGCTGCACGCGTTGGATCCCATGTGGACGCGGTGTTGTTTACACCTGGGATAAAAAGAAAAATCATGACATCTCCTTTCTTATAGGTTTTTTAGATTGCTTAAAAATGTCTTAGGTTCACGATTTATAAGTTAGTAATAATCATGACATATGTCAACAAATATATACTTAAGTTTTTACATAGATTGAGTTTTGTATAAGCTATTGATATTTAAAGGGTTTTTTTTCATGATTATGCGACTCTTGATTTTTTTAGCTGGATTTCATTATATTTGTTGACATATATAAAAAGTTCAATAATCTATTCGGTGTTGATGTGGCGTTGTGACGCAGAGGAAGCAGCTGGTAAGGCATAGTGTCTGGTTGAACTTGATCAGCAGTGCAAGCGCCAATTTACTCGCTCACCTGCTTACTGTTGGTGAGTAAAAAAATAATAAAACTAATAAAATCAAGGTTGTCCAAATGAAATTTAATAAAAATAAAATTCTCAGTAGCATTGCTGCGTCGTCACTTGCTTTATTGTTCACTGGTGCAGCAAGTGCGGTGACTTGGAAGGCGGGCGATACTGATGTCACGCTATACGGTTACGTGAAGTTGGATATGATTTATGACTTTGATGCTGATCTTGGTAATTCTGTGACGCGTTCTAAAATTCGTTTAGATGGTGACAAGGGGGCAGACGGTCATTTCAATATGCATGCCTACCAGAGTCGGTTCGGTTTTATTACTTCGACGCCTACAGAAAGTGGTGATCTGAAAACTTTATTAGAAATTGACTTTTTTGGTAGCCCGGGCACGCCAGATACATCATCACAAATTTTGCGTTTACGTCGTGCTTTTGCTGAATGGAACGGTATCTTAGCCGGTCAGAATAGCTCTAACTTTGGTCCGGAAACGGCCTATATGCCAACTCTAGACTTTTATGGTCAGCCAGGCGGCCCTAACGGTCGTGTACCGCAGCTCAGATACACTTCCGGTCCATTATCCTTCTCACTTGAAGATCCAGAAATTGCTGGCGGTACAAGTTCAGGTCAAACCTATAAAAATGCTGCAGGGGTAACTAATAAAACAGGTGTATCTGTCAGTAACTTGCCAACATTAACTGCGGCCTACAATAATAAAGTAGGTAATTTAACTTACGTTGCTTCTGGTTTAGTACGTCAGTTGCAATATAACGTTGATATTCAAAACAGTGCTAATCCATTGCAGCCCGATGTTTCAAATAGTAAGAAAAGTGCTACGGGTTGGGGTTTGCTCTTGCAGGGTGCTTATGCTATGGGTGATACCACAGTGCGTGCAGGCGTAACCCATGGTGATGGTATTGGTAAAGCGATTTACTTTAACTCTGGTGATCCAGCTTACTATAACTCTGCGAAAAACAAATTAGAGACAGTTACTGGAACAGGCTTTAAAACGAGTTTAAGTCAAAAAATTGGTAATGGTTCAGCTAACATTGGTTACAGCCGCGTGATGAACCAAGTGAATGATAAAGTACAGGCTATGAATGCTGTGCAGACTATGGATAAAACTCAAGAAAGCCTCTATGTGAACTACTTGTGGAATCCAATTAAGAGCGTAACTTATGGTGTTGAGGTCAGCCACCATAAACGTAAGACATTCACAGATGTTAAAGGTGATGCAACACGCTTGCAAGCATCATTACAATATACATTCTAATTCTTAAAAATAGTTAAATTAAATAAAAAGGACTCTTTTAGATTATCTATAGAGTCCTTTTTAAATTAATGCTATTGGTTTTATGAGCTGGTATTGGATGAGTGTTGTGTTAATACATGTTCGCACCACTTTATATCTTCTTGGGTCATGGCAATACGACGCTTATATAAGAAATAGGTGCAGTTTCTCCAACTATAAAAGTTGCTAACATCATTGGGATAGTTTTTTTCTAGAATTGTAATTTTAGTATTAAACGTATCTAATACTTTATGCATATACTTTAAGCGTTCTGTAACCATTTTAACTAATGTCTCAGGATCTTTAATCCAGATGGAAAAAAACATAGATAAAAAGTCATCACGAATAACAGGTGCTTCAGGTTTGGTATCAAGCCAGGCTTTAAGTATATCTTTACCTTTAGTTGTTACTGTATATATTTTTTTATTTGGCTTGCTGTCTTGTTGGATTTGCTCGCAAACGATGTATTCGTTTTTTTCAAGTCTAGCCAGTATGGGATAAATCTGACTGGACTTTGCCGGTCTGAAACTAGCAAGTTCTTTTACAATGTCATAACCAGACATGGGTTTGCGCAGTAATATCCCTATAACAAGATAGGTGGCTGTATTAAAAATCATTGTTAATCCTATTTTCCATAATGTCTGAGTGTTATATCGATTTAAATAAGTTTTGTGTTGCGAATTTTGTAAATGCTATCATATATATATTTTGTTTTTAATGATATCAGTCACGCTCTTAAATTTTAGAAAGTGACTGCTTAAACACAATAATAAAGTGCCATTTTGGCTGGAGGTTACGTGGGCGGATACACAGTAGATCAGTTAAAGGTGAGGCATGGTGATCGCTGGCGTTGGTATGCTGTCAGTACGGTTATTGTGACGACTATGGCCACCATTTTAAGTGCGACTGCTATTAACGTGGCATTACCCGATATTATGGCGGAGTTTTCTCTAACTCAGGGGCAGGTGCATTGGCTGGCGACCGGCTATTTAGCCGCCATGACTATTTCCATGCTGTGTGCTACCTGGGTGCTTGATCGTTTTGGTATGCGCAAAAGTACACTGGCATGTGTGATGTTGTTTTCACTGTTTTCCATTCTGGGTGGCTTGAGTTCAGCGGTCTCTCATCTTTTTATAGCTCGAATTTTTTTAGGTGTAATTGCTGGATTGATGCAGCCTATGGCTATGTATCTTGTGTTTAGAACCTTCCCGAAAGAGCAGCGCGGCTCAGTTTTAGGTTTCTATGGTTTTGGTATTATTTTAGCACCTGCCTTAGCGCCGGTGCTGGGTGGTTTTTTAGTTGAGTACTTTAACTGGCGTTATGTTTTTTATGCTCCAGTGCCTGTGACTTTGCTGGCTATAGTTTTAGCTTGGTTTTTCCTGCCGGTTAAAGTTCTTAAGCCAGTCAAGTACCCGTTCGATATCTTGGGCTTGATCTTCTTAAGCGTGGTAGTGGTGTTCGCTCTGGACTCTATAAATAGTATGCATGTGCAGGATATTCCATTTTACCGGCGCTTAGGATCACCTGCGCTGACAGTTTTTGCTCTGTTTCTATTTGTTCGGCGTCAGCGCTCTATTGCACGCCCATTGTTGAATATCGGTTTGTTGATGCGTAAGCAGTTTTTATATGCTGGTGCCGGTGCCTTAGCTCTAGGTTTTACTATGTTTGGTAGCACTTATTTGCTGCCGGTTTATACACAAACTACGCTGAACTTCACGCCAACAGATGCAGGGTTAGTCATGCTTCCTGCGGGTGTCGTGTTAGGCGTGACTTTACTCTTTACCAGTCGTTTAACCAATAGTTGGAAGTCTAAGCATCTGCTTTTTGCCGGAATGTTATGTGCTTGTGTATCCGCTTTCTTGCTGTCTTTTAGTACGCCAGTCACGACCTTTCTGTATGTTGCGATAGTGGCGGTGTTGGGGCGAGTGGGTATGGCATTTATGCTGCCGTCAGTCTCAACAGGCGCTTTAAATCAGTTAAGCCCTGATGAGCTGGGTGACGGCTCTTCTACCATTAGTTTCCTGCGCCAATTGGGCGGTGTGCTGGGGATCAATTTTATCGCACTGATTATTGATAAATTTGAGGCGGTGCCTTCAGCCAGTGCAGTGCTGCCTTTAGGGGGCTTTACTGCTGCATGGGTATTTATGGGTGTGATTTTGTTGGTTTTACTGATTCCTGTATCTCGACTTAAGAGCTAGCTGTATCGTTAGCTCTTAAAATATAGCTCTATATTAGATTAGAGGTGTTGAATGAACCACTCGCAGGCTGCGGTGCTTGCGAGTGAGAAATACGTGTTATAAGGCTCAAAATGATCGCCCGGTAGTGTGACTACACGTTTAGGTTCGCCTGCCTGTGCGAATGCCTCTAAAGCCAGATCAACGGGCGTAATAATATCCTCCTCTGCAACAACAATCATCAGCGGGCAGGGCGCTATATTGCTGATGTAGCTTCCAGGTTTATAGGCGCGAAACAGCTCCATTGATTCAAGTGTCACACTGTTTTTCCAGTGCGGATTGGCATCGCCAAAGCTCGTATACCAAGCTACAGCGGCAGGGTTTGAATAGACTGGATTTTGCGCTAAGTCATTTGCCACAAGAGTGCGTGTTTGCGGTGGATTGCCTGCCAGCCTAGATTGACGTTCTTGTGCAAACTGTTGATTGAGTTCAGCGACTTGCTCAGCTGATTTACGTCGCATAAATGACTCGTAACCATCAATGGTTGGCACTTGCGCTACTACGCATTTAACGCGTTTATCTGTTGCGCTGACCACTAGTGCGTGGCCGCCGCTAAAACTGCTGCCCCAAACCCCGATTTTTTCTGCGTCGACTTCGTTGCGACTTGCAGCGTAAGTGATGGCGTCGCGATAATCCTCGATTTGCTGAAACGGATCGACATGCTGGTAAGTTTTATCGGCATTTGCGCTGAGTGCGCTGTAGTCAAATACAAGTGCGGCCATGCCAGCGTTTGCAAAAGCTATAGCGTAGTTCTCTAGGCCCATTTCTTTTGTAGCGCCATAACCGTGCGCCATAATGATGCATGCGACTGGTTTTTCTACTGCAGATTTAGGGTGGAAAAACCAACCATTGATATGGCCTCTGGCCGTTTTGAATTGAATATTTTCTTTATGTGTCGCGTCTGTTATGGGCAATTTTATGCACCTCAAATAAAAAAATACTTTATATGTAAAGAGTTATATCTATTCGGTTTTTTTTATGGTAATTGTGAAGAGTATTGCACGTTTTATGACTTTTATTTTAAGAGAAAGACGATCATTAATCTACTTTGGTCTTAATGTCGACTTTAATTTCTCTATAACTGTTGACATATGTCAATCATGACAGTAAAAATGTACTTGTTCTCATATGGGAAAGCGTATGGGTAAGTGTATAAATATGTTTAATAAAAATAATGATCAACAGATTCGAGGCTAGCGATGTCTAATAATAATATGCCGCAGTACAAACAGTTTGGTAGCGGTGACACAACAGTTTTCCTATTGCATGGTGCTTACGGCGATGGCCGATACTTTGCTGACCTTGCTGGCCGTTTAGTTGAGTCAGGATACCGAGTCATTGTATGGGATTGCCCAGGCTATGGTTTATCTGAGCCAGTAGAAAAGCCTTCGATTGAGACATTTACTCAAGCTGCAATCAATATGATTGAGCGTGAGAAAACCACAACGAATATTGTTTTAGGGCACTCCATGGGTGCGTTAATAGCACCGCTTTTATCAACGCAGTGCGCTGCTGTAAATGGTGTGATTTTATCAGCTGGCTCACCAGGTTTTGTTGCGCGTACACCTGAAGATCAAAAGATTTACCTCAAAGAGCGTTTAGAGCCGATTGAGAATGGTATGTCCGTTTCTGATTACGCTAAACCACTGATTAAGTACATGATGGCTGAAAACTCTAAAGGTGAGTTAGTCGACCAAGTATTTGATGTTGTTTTATCAATGAAAACTGAAACCTTTGCCACGTCTATTCGTGCGATTGCCGCATACGATAGCCGTCCAGCATTACGTGCTATGACCGTTCCTACATTGTTACTTGCCGGCTCTGATGACCCAGCTTGTACCGCTAATGGTATGCGCGGCATGAGTGAAATTGTTCAAGATAGCGAATTTCATATTCTTGATGCCGTTGGACACTACGGTTTTGCTGAGAAGCCTTCCGAGTATTACACAGTCGTTTTAGGATTTTTGAAAAAACGCTTTAAGTAATGATCTTAAAATTGGTTGATGACCAATGTGTAAGAGCAAGGAGAGACAATTGACAATTTCAAATACTTTAATCAGTACACGTAACCCGCGTACCGGTGTCAATGACTACGAATTTAGCGCAACCTCGACCGCTGAACTTCAGCAGATCGTTGAGCGCGCACGTATCGCACAAGTGGCTTGGGAAAACCTGGGTCTGGAAGGGCGCATTGGAATTTTAGAAGCCTGGGGCGAGCGTCTTAAGGCTTCTCGTGAAAAGCAGTTGGCTGCTGTGTGTGCAGATACCGGTCGTTACAATGAAAGCGTGCGAGAAGTTGATCTATTACCGCGCTGGATTCAGCAGTGGGCACAAGCGGGTCGACTCTCTTTAGTGTCTAAAGAGAAACAGACCGGCAACCCCACTGTGATGTCGTTTGATGATTACACTGCTTATCCTGTATTAGGTGTGATCAGCCCTTGGAATTTCCCCTGTGCATTGTCACTGATGGATGCTATTCCAGCATTGATTGCAGGTTGCTCGGTGATTGTTAAGCCCAGTGAAGTCACACCACGATTTATTGAGCCACTGATGGAAAGTATTGGTCAGTGCGATATTTTAAAAGATATCTTAGTCTACGTAAAAGGGGCAGGTGATTTAGGTGCGGCTCTGGTTGATCAGGTGGATATGATCTGTTTCACCGGTAGTACTAAAACGGGCCGTCATGTTGCCGTGCGTGGTGCTGAGCGCTTTATTCCTGTATTCACTGAGTTGGGTGGTAAAGATCCAGCGATTGTGCTTGAGAGTGCAGATATTGAGCGTGCCACTACTGCTATTTTGACTGGCTCGATTATGGGTGCAGGGCATCAGTGCTTCTCGATTGAGCGCATCTACGTGATGGATGCTGTCTACGATGAGTTTGTGAGCAAGCTTGCAGAAAAAGCTAAGAAAATAACACTGAACTACCCTGATATTTTACAAGGTGATATCGGCCCACTGATTTTCAAGCAGCAAGCTGAAATCATTGAAGGCCATATTCGCGACGCTATCAGCAAAGGTGCAGTGTGTTTGGCCGGTGGTGAAATTGAAAACCTCGGTGGCGGACTCTGGTGTCGTCCAACCGTATTGGCCAATACCGATCATTCTATGGCAGTGATGGTTGATGAAACCTTTGGCCCAGTGATGCCGGTGATGCGAGTCAAGTCTGTGGAAGAAGCTATTCAACTGGCTAACGCAAGTGATTATGGTCTGAGTGCCTGTGTATTTGCTGGTACAGAAGAAGAAGCACTACCTGTAGCGCATAGAATTGAGGCTGGCGGCATTAGTATCAATGATGCAGGTCTAGCACCCCACTTTATTGGCGACAATAATGTTGCTGAAAAAACAGCATTTAAATGTTCTGGTTTAGGAGGTTCGCGTACTGGCGCTGAATCAATTAAACGCTTTGTCAGAAAAAGAGCGCTTATTTCAAACCGCTCAAATCAGCCATCACCTTGGTGGTACAACGTTTAAAGTTGATAATGTTTCAAATAAAAATAATAGGAGAGTCACATGCTAAATTTCAACGATAAAGTTGTCTGGGTAACGGGTAGCACTATGGGTATCGGTCGCGAAACTGCACTGCAGTTTGCACGCCAAGGCGCTGACGTTATTGTCCACGGGTTAAATGAAGCTGATTTGGCTGAATCACTGGCAAGTGAGATTAAAGCTTTAGGTCGTAAAGCTCTGGTTGTGCTGGGTGATATCAGCGATAGCAAGCAAGTTGACGCGATGGTACAGAAAATCAGCGATGAGTTTGGCCGTTTGTCGGTGCTAGTTAACTGTGCAGGTGGTTCGCCATTTAAATCGCGTATTGAAGATATGTCTGAAGAATCATGGAGCCGTATTGTTGATATCAACCTGAAATCCATGTTCTTAACCACTAAAGCGACTTTGCCATTACTGCGTAAATGTAAGGGCGCTAACATTATCAACTTCAGCTCAGGCGTTGTTGAAAGTGGTGGTGTTCCAGGCGGTGCTGCTTATACCTCTGCAAAAGGTGGTGTGGGTGCATTTAGTCGCGCTTCAGCTCGTGAGTTTGCGCCAGAAGGTATTCGCGTGAATATCGTTTCGCCAGGCTTGGTTGACACTGCCTTTCATGATGTCAAAGTGGGCGAGAAATACCCTGCTTTAATTCAAAAAATCCCGCTACAGCGTGTGGGTTTGCCAGAAGATTTGGCGGCTGCAGTGCTTTACCTTGCTTCATCCGAAGCTAGCTTTGTTACAGGTGTGACGCTGCACGTCGACGGTGGTCACCAGCTTGCTTAACTGCTAGCTCTTTTTGAAATACTAATAAAAAAACACCAGCCGATTAACACTCGGCTGGTGAAAGGAAGAGCTTATGAAATATCGTATATTTGACATTACGGCTTATATAGTCATTGCCATTGTTGGCCTTTTAGTCATTCTGGAGGCGGGTAAGCTTCCAGAGGGCTTTGGTGGAGAGGTCAGTAGTGGCAGTTTCCCTCGCGGGATAGGTTACTTAATTGTTGCCTTTTGCGGTATTGGGATTGTGTCTTCATTCTTTAAAAGTGTTAAAGACATCTCTTTTCCAAATACAGGACGAGTGATTGTCTCTCTTGTGATGATGTCAGCTTTTGTATTGAGTTGGACACTGTTTGGATATTTCTATATCCAGCTCGCAATTTTCTTGTTTGTAGTTCTTGCATATTATAGGGCGCCAGCTGGGCTAAGTTCACGTGTGTTAAAACAGAACTTTGCTGTTTCCTTTTCCATTGCAATGCTTTTCTACGTTGTTTTCACTCATGTCATGTACTTGAAGATGTGAAATAGGATAAATTATGGAATTTTTAGCAGATTTTAATCTAGTGAGTGTCATGGGCGGCGTGCTGGCAATTGCTCTAGGGCTTTTTGTTGGTATGTTGCTAGGTGCTTTACCTGGTTTGGGGATGATCATTGGTATCACTCTCTTATTGCCACTGTCATATAATATGGCTCCCGCAACTTCAATTTTAATGCTTCTGGCTGTTTACCAAGGTGCAGAATACGGTGGGTCTATTTCCGCCATTGTTCTGAAAATCCCGGGAACACCTATGGCTGCGCCGATTATGCTAGACGGTGTGCCAATGGCTGAAAACGTATCACCGGG
>LFRM01016670.1_pt1 | contig 18709 bp, 29 predicted proteins | sample 618341 | NCBI WGS metagenome assembly LFRM01 (sample SAMN03654438, study PRJNA283298) | anaerobic digester metagenome | isolation source: pool of bioreactors CSTR01a, CSTR02a, and CSTR03a thermophilic anaerobic... | place: Denmark: Kgs. Lyngby | collected 2014-05-21 | reverse complement strand
GGCATTTCGTCAAACTTATCCTTGAACTCCTGCGGTGTTAGCCCTCTTTCTTCTGCCCTTGTTGCCAATGAGCCTATTACATCACCTGGTACGTTACATTTTGTTAAAGCCATAATATCACCCCTTTATCTGTTTTTAACCAAACCGCCCGCACGGATCGGAAGCGTGAGAGATAAAACTGTTGCCCTGTCCGTACCGTCACAGACAAACCGTATCTTCAAATAGTTTATTTTCTTCGCTTTCAGCTTCACCTTTTTAGGCTGCGGGCTGTAATTTGTTTCAAAACTGAAATTGGAAAAATCCCAATTATCAAAGTTACTCAAAGAGTATTTAACCGTCTTAACAAACTTCATTGAAGCGTTCCTGTCGGTCGATACATATATGTCAACATGGGTACTTGCAAGCGGTAATAATGAAATAAACATAATCTGTATGTATTTTCTCAAGTAGTCCACGCCAAACGTTGAATACCCCATGTCCCACGTTGAAACTATTTCCTCACCGTCAAAGGTTACTTCGTTTACGTCGAACATCATAATCTGTCCGTCTGTCGTACCAAAACACAGTTTCTTATCCACGGTCATAAAACAGGTTGGCTCATGCGGTAATTCCAAAACATACCACACATCCACTCGGTAGTTATAAACCCATACCTTTTTACCGATACATAGGAGATACAACCCGTTTTCGTGCCAATCCCATGTAATAGCTTTTGTTAAGTCCAATGCGTCTAAATCCCGCTGTATACGCTGGCTTACCCAACGCACGTCCTTTTCGTTCATTACATACGTTGACGTCCATTGGTATACACCGTTCCAAATGGTAAACGGGTTATTGAGTATCAACTGTGCTTGTCCTGGTGCGACATTTCCGGCTTTAGCATTAATCGGGAATGTCGGGAATAGCGTCACAACAAGACCTGTACCTGGGTCGGTGTAAGTTTCGTTGGTGCTGTACCACGCCGACGCACCGGAAGAATCGCCGGACGTGAATATAATCTGCTTGTCGTACTGTGTCAATATGTCGGTTATCTCGTACTCCCCTACGTCTGAATCGGTCGCATACGGCCAATACGTCGGATCGCTTACACCGTCCACCGTAACGCCCGACGGGAAGCGGGTATTCCTGCGGTTAGGATTACCAAACAGCCAAAACCTCGCATAGTACGAACCGCCGTAATACCGGCAATTAGTTATCAATTTTCTCATGTCGGCATCTGCTTTAGTCCACGCAATAACCACATTGTTTGAACCTTCATCCGGCGGATCGGCGAAGGTTATTGTTCCATGTTCAAGGTCAACGGTATAATCTCCTCCCGCTCCCTCTGTCATTTTCGTTGCGCCGACATAAACAGAATCCACTGAATCAATGTCGTACTCAGGCAGTTGAAATATAAACGAGTTCCCGTCTGCGGAAAAATTCATCTTCTTTTTGCCGGTTATGTAGTTTATGCCTTCATAAATTGTGCCTCCGCCATACGGCGGGGCTGCGGTCGCAAACGTCGGGACATACCCCTCAACCTGTTTGAAAGTTGTGCCATCCCACGAATAAAACTCTGTACCGTCAAGGATATAAACCGTGTTGTTTGCAACAAAAAAGGTGGTCGGGTATGCGTCGGCCACCGTTCCGAGTTCTTGTTCTGTTTCCGTGTCAAAGTCGTATTCGTAAACCTTGCCGCCTCTCGCAAACAGGAAATGATTTGTGCCGTGAATTCTTCCGTACCACATCCCGTTTACTTTCTTTTCGGGAATCTTCGCATTCAGGCTTTTATAGCCATACATCTTTTTAAGTTTCCGGTCGTCCGTTATCATCCAGTTTGACATTTCGCTTGCCTCGCCCAACTGTAGCAAGGTTTCAGTTTCGGATTTGTTCACGCCCAAAAACGTGTCTATAACAAAGTATTGAGGTTCCGGCATTATTAATCACCTACCCCCCAATCGAATACGTCTGCAATCTCTGTCGGTGTCAACGGTTCATCCGTCACCGCGTCAACGTACATCTGCATAAATTCTTCCCTTGCGTCTGCCGACAGTTCATCCATCATGTCGGAACGCGCAAAGCACTTGACAAGGTACGGAACCGCTGATATTGCAACGTGTTCGGGATATTCTATCTCTTGTTCAAGAGAAGTTATTTTCGTTGGTTGTGATATGTAAACTATTCTAATTAGCCCGTCATAGGAAAACATGGTGTATAGATTATCGCCTTCCCATTTAATCTGTGAATTACCCTCCTGGTACTGCCATTTCGGGTACTCGGTTATTATCTGTGAACGGCTGATAAAGTCGCTCGGCATTTCCACCTTGTAATACGCCTTGAAGTCCGGTACTTTTGAAGCCGACGGGTATTTATAAGGCGACAAAGACCGGTTGATATGCCTAAAGTAGTATTGACCGCTTACCGTCATGGTTATTTGCGAATCCTGACTTTGCGGAAGTAATATACCCTTCAACGACAAAAAAGAGGTCGTTCCTTCGGGTACGGTTATGCTTATATCCCCCGTAAAGTCCGTTTCGTCGCCATCATTGAACACATACTTTCCGCTTAAAGGAGTTCCATTTTCGGTAAACGATACGGTACAATCACCGTCAACACCTATATAGAAGCAGTTTGCGCCTTTTGCGGAATACTCCTGTTCCTCGTTATTGTTTTCTACAATTTCGCTTATATGGCTCAGGTCGCCGAGTAAATTCTTTTTGCGAACGCATGACATTTCAAATATCTTTTTCTGCCCTGCACGTTTCGCCATGCGCTTACTCCATATTTCAAGCAGATATGGGGCTTTGGCTCTGTATTCGGCAACATCCTCTGGATTTAAACTGCCCGTTTCGGTCATTTCGTCCATTTTAGCCATTGCCATCATAAATATTTCTTCTCCGGTGTATGCCATTTAATCACCTACTTTTTAGGATGGTCTATTCGGTAATGGGCCAACAATTCACCCATATTGGTTGTGGTAAACTTGCATTTCTTACACGTGTAAACCTTTTCTGCGGTTTCTTTTTTGGGTACTTCCTTAGGTGCTTCCTGCGGTTTTTCTTCTATAACCTGTTTGATTTTCCGGCTTTTCTGTAGCCTTTTAATCAACTTCGGGTTGTCGGTTTCAAAAAATCCGTTTTCATCAAACGTGCATATCCTTACCATCTTGTCATAGTCGATAATTGCACAGTTTGGTTTATACTGGAATTTCACGTTATCCCTCCTTTAAAGGAATAAGGGGGCATACGCCCCCATAGATCACGGTAATTTAATTACAGCCGTCTTAACATTGGCAATAGTGCCGCCTGCGGAACTTGCGGCTGTTCCGAATGATATAGCACAATCTACTTCGCTTGCGGTATTCTTGTACCGTACTGTTTCAAGAGGACCCACGATTGCGGTTGCTGAAGGTGCTACGTCTACGGATAAAGTTCCATAAACATTAGCAAGGTAATCTCCTGCAAGCACTTCAACTGTTGCTGTTGCACCTGTGGTTGTGTTGTTGTTCTCGATAAGGATAATAACCTTTTCGCCGGGCTTATCGCCTAATCCAACGGAAAAGGTTGCGGCAGCGTCGTTTTTAGTCAATGCTACGCTACCGTTTCTTTTTGCGTACGATGCAGTAATAGCCATTCATCTCACCCCCTATTAGTCTCCGCTGGATTCAGCGGTCGGTTTAATTGCGAAGCAAATCATTTCTTTAGGAACGATTACTTTTGCGCCGCACAGGAACAAGCCTCTGTGAATGTCACCAAATCTCTTGGGGTGTCTGATTACTTCGCTCTGGTTAATTTGTTCCGCATAGGCAATGGCTTTCTTTGTTCTTACTAAGCAGAAAGAAACATCGCCGTCTTTGACTATGTTGTTGGAAACGAAAATATCCAATCCCCACAGCGTCTTAACAAGTCCGGTTTCAATGGTCTTGCTGTTGTCGGTGTCGGTCACAATCTTGGCTAAAACAAATCTCTCGTAAACATCAGGGGATATTTCAAGATACTTCTTCTCGCTTTGCGGCACGTTTGCCAATCTCATAGCCTTGTCTGCGGCAGCAAGTAAAGCCCACGCATCAGCACTTGTGAAAGTTGTTCCGTATGTATTGTCAATGGCTTGTCCTTTGTCATACAGACCGAAAACAAACCTGTCTGCATAGTCAGCTATTTTGTAAGCCGCATTCCTCTGGTGTGCGTTAGCAAATTCCTTATCAAGCTCCATCTGTTTCTTGTCAACATCATCAATGTAATACTGGAAAGCCTGTGATTCTGTGATGTCAAGGTACTGTGCAGCACCGTCAAGGACTTGTGGCGGATCCATATCTTGGTTTCGGGTATACTCGAACAACTCAACTTCACCAGGGGTTAGGATTTTAACACGATCGCCCTGAGATTTAATATCTCCCTCATACTGCCGATTTGAGTGTTTTACTGCTATTGCGGCTTTTTCTCTCTCCTTCAATAGCCTTGCATGGGCTATCTCTGGTATAAATTCATATGCCATGATTCAAGTCACTTCCTTTCAAAAATAAAAGCACCTTATTTCCAGTGCTTTCTCGATTCTTCTATCAGGTCTAAATTTTTCATAACCCAGTTCATGTTGCCCTTGTTGGCATCAAACTGTTCACGGGAGATGTAGCCCCCCGTCTTGCCTTGTGTCTTAACCGAACCTGTTGAACTCTCCGCATTTTTGAAATTGGCTTGCTGTGTCTGATACTGTTGTTTCAGCAGCTTGTTCTCATAGATAGCATAAGCACTCGCCAACCTATGCCCTTGGTTAACCAACTGCCATACCTCTTTAGGTATCTGCTCTGGCTTCACATCAGGGTACATTTGCAGAAATTCAGCATACATTTGTTGCTTGTATTGCTGTTCTTGCTGTTTCCGCTGTTCTTCCTGTCTTTGTTTCTCTGTCTGTGCTTTCCATTGCTCCAATTCATCCACTTTCAGGAGTTTTTCAGCGTATTCCTTCGGGATATTGCGCTGCACTAACTCATTCAGCCTTTGCTGTTGTTCCCATTTCTGGTCATTCTCAATGAGTTTTTCAACGGTGATCCCAAACCTCTGCGCTTTTTGCTCTAAATAGGATAAATACGGATGGTTTTTTAGTTCGGTTTCGTACTTCTGGCGTTCCCTTGCCAATCTCTCCTGAATAATCCGGTCAACATCGGCTTGACGGAACAACCTTTCCTGTTTTCCCTGTGGTGTTTCCTGTGGTGTTTCCTCTGCTGTTGTCTGTTCTTCTGCGGTGGCGTTAACCGTTTCAACCGCCGTTTCAGATGAATCCTGCCGAATTTCCTCTCCGCTTATAGCGTTCATAACTTCTTCTGACATAGTTAAACCTCCGTTTAAGGTCTGGGTAGACCATTAATTTCCGTGTTTTCATCAAAGCCTGAAAACAAGTAAAAGGGCATGAAAAAGCACCCTTTCGAGTGCCTTTTTGAAATATTTAAATATAGGGGTAGGCTTGTTTTTTGTTATGCTAACTTTTCGACTGTTTGACCTTTGTCGTTTAGCAAATATACGTCATTTGTTGCCACAATAACGTATTTTGTCTTATTTCTTATGGCAGTAATAATACAAACCGTTTCGGAGTTTATTTTTTTAGCCATAACAGCATCAACGTGGACAACTTCATAAGGCTCAATACCTTTACTGGCGTAACTCGCTCCAGTTAAAAATATTTTAGAACGCAGTTGCCGTGCTTCCTCTATTGAATCTTTAGGTTCTTCAAATGCAGCCCGTTTCCCTGTGCCTACCTCTTGGTTGAATTGTTGGACTAATATATCGCATGAAGCATAACGTATGCTGAAATCCGATATATTGTCTAAATAATGCCATTCTTCATCGCTATAAAATTTTAATATCATACTATCAACCTTTCTTTTATATCTGCCTACTCCCTATAATTTGCGAAAATAAAAGCACCCTTGCGAGTGCTTATACTTTGTGGGTTCCCTCAATATTTCGTTTTTCTCTGCCCATGGTGCGTTTTCTCAGCCACAACAAAGCTTCTTCAAGTTTTGTAATGGCAAGGGCATTTTCACGACAAGCAAATTGAGACTTCTGGAAATGTTCCAGCCGCGTAATAACCATTGCAATTAAATCCTCGTTCATTACGCCATTTACGCCGCACTCTTTGATCGGCCCTTCCTGGAAATCAACCTCCCCAAGAATTTCAAGGGAATCCCCTGATGGTCTTACTTGAAAATGATGTGGTGCATTGTACTTCATTTCCTCCGGTTCTTCGTGCCATACTTCTGTGTACTTTGATGTCAATAAATCATGTTCCAACTTTTTCATTTCTTCGACTTCCTTTCATCACATTATTTTTTATGAAAAAGCGGCTTCGTAGCCGCCATTCTCAACGTATTTATTCAGTTCCAGCTCTTTGTAGCTCCCTCCACTTCAAATAATGGGTTTCGGTTATAATCTCTGTTGTGCAATGCCCGCAAATCAATTCAGTGTCACAGAATATTTTAAAACCATGTTCCTTTGCCCTGATACAAAAAGCTAAGTCCTCCCCGATATTCGGTTCAGGGAAAAACCATGGTTTTGGTACTTTTTCAAACACTTTTCGCTTAATCAAAGTACATGCCATGCCTACTCCCTGTATTTCAATCAACCCTTTTGGGTAGTCAAGCCAAAACTCTGTTCCTTCTCGGTCGCATTTTTTGAATATGCAGGGTTCGTATGGTGGGAATCGCTTAAAAGCCAATCCGGAAACAATATCCTTATCCGCTTCAACTAATCTTACAAGCATATCAATCGGACAAACCATATCCGAATCCACAAATAATAAAGCGTCATAGTTACCCTCTAAAAATGTTTTCGCCGCCGTTTCCCTTGCAATATAGACAAGGCTTAAACCTATCGGCAACATATCAATTTTTATCCCTTTGCTCCGAGCATAGCAAGCCATAGCGGGCAGGGAATAGGCGGCTTGCGGGGGTATGTATCCGGTGTATGGTATGCACATTAAGATTTTCAATTTACCTTCCTCCTAAGTATTTGAAATTTGCTTGCTTTATTCAGGTCACGCCCTCCGTAATCGTCACACTTCGGGTTGATACAAACCATCTTCATTTCATTGTAAACATCTGTTGAATCTATTTCTGTGACAAACTTACTACCTGCTATCATCATCTTGCCGCCGCATTTCTCGCATTTCACTTTATACACCTCCCATATATCCGTATGGTCTTGGAGGGGCTTGTTGCCCCGCTTCCTGGATCAACTGCCTAACTTGTGCCTCGTACTGTTCGGGATCGTTACGTTGCAACATTTTCAATTCGTTCTGTACTTCCGGTGGCAGCATAGGCTCAATCCGCTCAAACTCCCTTGCCATCAGGTCATACATAAACTGCTTGTCCTGCGCTTCCTGCTGTGCTTTTGCGGATTTGCGGGCTTCAAGTAGCTTTTCACGCCCTGGTACAACTCCGTCCGGCTGCAATTCAAGGTATTCAATGAAGGAAATAAGCTGTTGCTGCAATAGGTTATCAAGTGTCTGTATCTCTGCTGCTTCACTCCACAGGTTAGCAGGTCCAACTTCAACCTTTAATTTCAGCTTAATGTCTTTCAAAACAGAAGTATCAAGCTGTTCAATTATGGTACTTCCGTCACGCTGCACCGGAAGATTTCTAACGGGGTAATCGGTGTACTTGCTTGTCCAGAAGTCAAGCCATATCAACCCAATATCCTCTACATATTGATAAAATCTGCGCTTAATGCTTGCCAACGGTACAATAGCATTCTTACTGTTTACAACAATAGCACTTGTATTGGTCGGAATTACTTCGCCTAATACGCTTTCATTTGCACCTGCCATGTCCTTCGTTGTTTGGATAAACCATTCCATAAAGCTCATAACAGCACCCGATATTTGAGCGGGCTGCATATATGCGGCAACTCCACCAACCCCGCCGGCGTCTACGCCGTTTACGGGAATTGCTTTTGAAAAGTCGTTCGTCCAGTTTTGAATTTTTGTCTTGTCGTATATTACTTTGGGGAACCCGTGCAGCTTTATCCATAATGCAATCATAGCGGCCTGCTGGTTTATCATAATATTGTTATTAACAAGTGCGGTTGCTTCGGCTTCGCCATATGCGTCGCCCTCTCTTTCGTACCAATTCATTAAGGCTACCGGATAACGATGTAAACCGGTATCCCATTTCTTACGGATAACCACATTACGGGTAGATTTTTCAGCCATAATATGCCATCTTTTGCCTTTAGACACTTCAACCATCTCGACTGTTTCTATGCCGGTTTCAGGGTCAATGACAATATTTTCTGTCTGTTCAAATTCCTCCACCAGTTCACGCCACATATGCAGGATGACAATACACTTCCCATCATCACCCTCAATCTCCATTTTTGCCCTGTCTCCGGCTTGGTTTTTGGTTTCATCATCTGCCGTGATAAGTTCTAACTGTTCTTTGGTGGCTCCGTTTTCTTTGGCTTCCATACGAACATCGGAAACAGTCCTGCGGAATGATAGGATAATGTAAGGCTGAACAGGCTCATAGGCATTGTTTATTTCGGGGTTGTTCGGGTCGCCGGGGAAGTAGTTACAGACATTCACCAACTCGCCCATGATGTTACCCATCTGCCCGTCGCCGTTGTCTATTTTGTCATACCAATACCAATAACTAACCATTGAACCGGCGATAGCGCTTTTTAGCAAGCCCTTTTCATTCATAAAATCCATTTTGAGATTTTCCCACAATGTCTCCGAATACTCTGAAAACAGCTTTGCAATTTCCCGGTATTGAACGCTCTGCTCGTCCTCGGCAACATCAGACACGCCCTCTGCGGAAAATTGCATTTTTATAAGGTCACTCATTACCTGAGCAACCTTCCAATCAATTATCCGTTTTGTGACATTTAGAATGGGTGTAGGCAACTTATTAGCCTTTATCCCTTTCCAATGGTCGCCCGAATAAAAGCGTTCGTTCTTGTCTATTTTTGGTAACAGGCTTATTTTGCTTTGGTAGTCCATGCCGTGTTGGTACTTTTCCCATGCTTTGGTAACTTCGTCCATATTTTCACCTCATTTTTAGGCAATAAAAAAAGAGCGTCACCCAATACCCGTTAAGGTACTGAATGACGCTCTTTTTGGCGTTCTACGGTATTCTTATTTTTTTATTTTGCTTTCGCATAAATCAAGTAATCTGTGTATTATCTTTAAATCTTCTTCTCTGCTCTGGTTGCTCATTGTTGGCTTTATGTAACCCTTTTCTGTTAAAAATGCCACTAATTCAGGGATATAGTGTGTCGGCATAAGAATATCGTGCATTTCACCGGGTATACAAGCGCATGGATCAATCTTTCCGCCTTTAAAATGTTTTAATGTGCTTGTAGAATAATCAATATACCACATGGGTTCTCTATATACCATCTTTGACACTCTCCTTTTTGGTGTTCATTTCCCCACATCGGGGGCATTTTATTTCAAATTTACCTGTTATGTAACCTAAGAGTTTGTTGCACTTTTTACACCGTACCTCTTTCATTTAGACACTCCCTTTGGCGTTCATCATTTTACTGAATCGGGGTCATACTCAAAAATCGCTTTTATGCCTTCCTCAAATTCCTTTTCCTTCTTTTCAAGTTCCTTGTTTATTTTGTGTTCCTGAACAGCCTTAATCGGGCTTTTAGGGGGTTCTATTTCCTTCCCCTTAGCAACATTCATTCCTAACCGCAAACCCTCTCTAAAAGCAAAATACAGGCATAAAAATAGCACTATTGCAAGTGCCGTACTGGTTATGATTATTTGCATGGCTAATCCTCCGAAACGTTACTGACGTATACTTTGCCGTTTTTTGCTTGATACAAGTTTGAATCAATTTCGCAAAGCATTTTAATACCTTGTACTATTGCTATGATTTGCTCTGCGGATAAATCTTCTTTTCTGTCATATAGCATATCTGTGAGTAAAAGCATAGACCTTTCTATTGTATTACGGTATGTAATCTTTTTCATTTCCTTCACCCTCCATAAATCAAGAATATGACAAATAATCTTCTGTTACTTCGCCGCCGAAGTAACTATCTTCTTCGTTTGGTCGCTCAAAATTGAAGTTGTAATGCTTAACTTCTTGCGGTTCTACTGATGAAACCATTCTTGACACACAGAAGCACCTTAAAGCGTCAGGATAATGCGTAATTTCATGGGGATTTTTAGCAACATCGTTAATATTTTTCTCGTCTTTTTGAATAGTCGTCAAGTGCTTCCATAAATCGGGGTCTAACCCCTCGTCAAAGGTCAACCGTGCCGTTTTGTATTTCTCGCCCGTCTGTTCGTCCCGCTTTTCTATCGGCGCAAGCCATTCATGGACGTTTAGCCAGCCCTGAACACGGTCATTTGACGATTTTGTTAAAGTTATGCCGTTTTCGTAGAATATCATTGCCGCCGATTTCCCTGTATCTTGCCGCCTATTCCATAAATCAGGCGGTGCATAGAACGCCTCTATTCGCTCACTTCCGGTAAACTTTAAAATTTCCTTCGCTGCGTCCTTAATTATCAGGTTTTTCTTGCGTAATGCCCGATAAACCCTTGCATTCCCGAACTTATCAACCCAAATCCACAAAACAGCCAAACTGTCAAAGCCATAGTCTAAAGCAACATACCGATAATACCATTCAGGGATTGCTTCTATTGGCTTAATATGTATGTCCTTCCTGAGTTCGGGAAATGCAAACCCGCATAAAGAAGTAAAGCGTCCGTACTGTCGGGCTTCTCGTTCTTCCTCGGGCATGGTTGCAATAAGCTTGTCGATTTCCTCTTTCGACAACCAGGGATTATCTTCCCATTCAGCCATCCAGTATTCAATGTCCGGGTCGTTTCGCTCGTTCAAGTAAACAAGGTTGTATATCCATGTCAACCCTTTGAGCGGGGTCATGGTAAACCACATATCGCCCTTTTGGTCTATGATACGCATTTGACATTCCTGGTAGATGTCCAAAGGCGGTTCTTCGTCGAACCAAATGAAGCCAAGTGAAGCACCCTGGAAACTCTCTCTGCCTTGTTCGCAAGTCTTAAAGCCGATAAATTGACCGTTTTTTAAGACTATTTTTTCAATTAGCGAACCCTCCAGGTCGTCTTTTCTTCCATGCCTGACAATAATATTCGATATTTCCTTTTTAGGCAGCCATCTTAATATTTCCTTTTGTGCAACTTCTTTTTGAACGTCTCCGGAAAGAGATACAACCCAACCGCTTGATGGTTTTAGCTTCCTAAATCGTGAATATCCTAAAGCATGGCATACCGCTTCAACTGCGCCTGCTACTGTCTTTCCTACTCTATTTCCACCAAAGAACGCCTTTATTCGCTTGTCACTTTTGTGGAAGGCTATCTGCTTCTTATGTACTTTTTTGCCTGTGTTATACAGTTCTATTCGGTTTTCTTTTACCCGTCTGTCGATAATTGATTCTAATTCCTCAATCTCTCTAACTAATTTTATGACTTCCGGATTTTTCCACGGATCGTTTTTCATGGTATCACCTTGTTTTTCTTCTTCCCTCCCTTCTTTATAAAATCTCTTGACAGCTTGTAACCGTCTTTATCGTGGGAGAGAATGCCGTACTCTTTAAGTTTGTTTATTATGTCTGCCGTCTTTGTCCTGCTTTTGCCAAATATGTCTATGAAGTCGTCAAACCGAATTGGCTTTTTCTTGCGCTTGTATTTCAAAACCCCTGTATGCCATGATGTCTTACTTAACAGCGGCCATAGATAACCCATAACCTCAAAATCAGGGTTATTCTCCGTAATGAACTTGTCAAGGTCACGTTCAACCACCATGCAATAAGCCGGCTTCCCGCCGGTCCTGCTCTTGCTTCGGTCGGAATCAGGTGACTTGCGATTAAATTCATACCACAGCTTGCCGATCTCAATATCCCCGATTTTAAACACTAACTGCATACCCTTTTCGTTCTTAAAACCCTTTTCCACATAACATTGAACGAAATTATATTTATCGTCGAACAGCTTATTAATATCATTCATCGTATACCCGCCTTTCGGTATCGCCTTAAAATATTAAAAGCCGTAGCAGGCTGTAAGGCAAACAGCTTTTCGGTAGCTACCCTATCTACGGCTAAAATAACGTATTCTTTTAGTTCGCGTATGCAAACTAAACAAATTGCCCTCTAATGCAGTCGCCAGTAAGGCAAAGTGGCAAAGTGCGTTGTAAATGCTTTAATATAGTTAAACTTTGTTGGTCTTTTTGTATTGTACGGCGTATTTTTAGGAGCCTTTTATTATCTGCGGTGTATGTGACCAACTTATGCATACACCCCCACCCCCTTCGTTTTTGCTACCCTGGGTAGTACCCCCCCCCTTTAACAATAAAGAAGCCACATTCAACGAAATGTTTATTTCGTTCAATTACACAAAACCTCTGTAACCCAGTTATATCAAGGGTTTCAGACACATCATCCGGTCAACTGTTTCAGTTTTTGTACCTTTGCATCAAGTTCCGCGATCAGGTCCGGTGTCGGCTCCTTGCGCTCGGTGATGGTCGTAGGTTCACCGCTTGCTAAGGCTTGCTTGTCATAGATCGTGCCCAGGGCGACGGCTAAATCACGAATATTAACTTTTTTAAGCTGCTCTAAGTCAAGTGTATCAAGCTTTTCATTGATTTTTAGGTGGATGCGTTTGACTGTTTCCCATGCTTCTTGGATGAACTCAGCCTTTTTTTGCTCTCGAAGCATCTCGAAATTATCCACCCCAATATCATCTTTGATAATCTCATCCCTCAGATAATGCGCTGTCGATTTGCTGATGCCGACAATCTTTGCTAGCTCCGGCCCTGATATATCCGGATTGATGCAGATAGCTGCTTTTGCTATCTCTCTTTTTTTATCTGATAGTTTTGCAGGCATCCGCAATCACCTCCAATATAATGATAAAAACAAAAACTGCCCTCGCGGACAGCTTTTTCATCGTAACTATAACACACAAATATAATCGCAATCTATCGCATGTTTCAAGATGTTCCGGTTATCAACAGCTTTGAATTGATACGCGATATTTATAAAATAGACAGAAAAACCTATAAAAATAATCTTGACGAACTCAAAAAGCGTTCATCGAAGCGAAAAACGCTTGTCGTAGAATATACCGGATCTGAGCCCGAAATTCCGGACAATATGACTCCTGTAGAGAAGAAAAACGGGCGCCTTGTAATCACTCTTGATCCGGAGGCATTGCCGGTATCGGACGCGATAACATATCTTGCCGCAAGGACGGAACTGACCGACGTATCGGTGTCCGGTATTTCTCCTGGTTATCGCTTTTCTCGTTCCGGAACCGTATCGGATGACGCTGCCACCTGACGCGGTTTACCTTTTGTTGTTCCTGATTTCCGCATTTCTGGCGTTATGTGTAGTGGTAGCGTTTTCAATGCTGATGTATATTTCATTATTCTATACATTATCACCTACCGGAATCAGGTTATTTGTCGCAGTTATATCCGATTTTTTAGCAGGCGGGATTGTGCCGCTGCCCCTTTTTCCCGCTCCGGTTCGCGCCGTTGCCGAATGGCTCCCGTTTGCGGCATAATCGCATTCTATCGCATATTTCAACCTGTCAAGTTTTAGTGCTTTACATAGGACTTTAGTCCTATTTTTAAAAAATAGGTGTTGACATTGTGATAACAATGTGCTAACATTGAGATATCAAAACAAAAGGAGGTTGTCAATATGATAACGAGAAGAATGATAACGGTAAAATGTACTTACAATGGAGACAGTGTTATAATGCGTTTCAACGAAGGCGCATTAAAAGACGTTGAAGCGTATATACAGAAATGCTATTTGAATCCAAAGTTAGAAGCGCAGGTGTTGGACGTAATAAGAAGTTTTATAAACGGGAAATAACATACACGCCGAGCCGGGCGGCATATCCCGGCAAGGAGGATAACATGAGTAAAAGAGAAAAAGTCCTTGCAATATGTCGAATTGCAGGCTATCACAATGATAAGACAGCATTTACGCGGGCAATATGCGAAAACAGAATCAGCATGGCCGCAGCAAATGAAGCGTGGCGGCAAGGAGTAAGCCAAAAGGAAAACGGTATAAAATGCAACTGTAGTCAATGCAATTAACCAACACACGCCGCCGCCGGTCGGCTAATACCGGCAGAAAGGAGTTTAGTCATGCTTAATATGATGACAAGAAACGAATTAGCAAATCAAGTCAATTATAAAGGCAATATATGTAGAACATTAGCGTTTGCGTGGAAGCAGGATTATAAAATCGGCGATTTATACGACAACAAGGGCAGAGCTGAAAGCTGGCAATGTGAGGATTCAGCACAAAGTTTTATTCCTGAAAATAACAACAAAGTTCGTTACGTTCTTTACTGTGAAAATGTACCTTGTCATAAAGTCGATTACAGAAACAAAAATGAAGTTGAATTTTTAGAAGCGGTTGAAGGGGAGGGCGAGGTTCTTGTTCCTGCAGAAACAAAAATGCGGATTACATGGATTTCCAGCGACAGCGACTATAAAGAAATGGGATATTATGAAATTCATCTGGAATTAGTATAGAAAGATTGGAGGGTTTATCAAATGTCTATCAGAAACAAAGAAGGTTTATCACGTGATATTTATCTGGCTGTCGAGCATTTCGGCGACATTCAGGAAGCAAGACAATACATTATAGAAGAATTCAAGAACGAATACACAGAAGCAGAATTGAACACAACCTTTGACGAGGTTGCTAAATCTTTTCTTCGAGTATGAAACACGTTGAAAAGTCCCGAGGTTGCTGGGTTTATCCCGGGGTGGCAAGATTCCACCAGCCGAAAGGCTCAACGCTTACAGACTTTATCAGTCGAAAATTTTAATTATGGGAGGGTTTTATATGAAGAAAACTTATTACGTTATGGATTATCAGAACGGGAACAAGAGAATTGACAGAGAAGAGGTCATCAGGGCTGAAGAAAGAAATTTCATTTTGAGGGAGGGAAAAACGGTGAATAAACAGGAAGTCACTGCCGCAATTCAAGAGAAACACCAAGAGACAATAGAAAAACTTAATAGGCTATGGGAACAATACAACAAAGAATTCAACGAAAACCCGCGCAAATGCAATAAGGAAGAATATGTCCAAAAATCAGAATATCTTCTCGGGTATTGCAGCGGGCTAATGGAGGTATACAGAATATTAGTCCAAGATATAAAATAATCCCCTTCGCACTCGCAAGCATCCGGGGATTATAACAACACAAGGCCGTCGTAAATATTATACCTGCGGCGGCCTCCAGAATCAAGACAAGTATTTGCAAGCTATCCTATATAATATCGAAACTAATTACACAAGCCCATTTATAGACAAGTTTATGAAAGGATTAGCGAATAAAATAATAAACGATTTGCCTGAGTATCAATCAGCACAATGGGCATGATTGGAGAGTTTACAAAGGCCCGGCGGCATATCCGGGAAGAAAGGAAGGATAACATGAAAAACAAACAGGAATTGATTGATTATATCGCTCACCAGATAGGCGTAAGGCTCGAGAACAACCCCGACGACATCCTGAACAGCAAACNNACCCGCAAGGGCATCCGGTACGAGAATCATGTAAAAGACTATTATTTTATTTACATTTAACACAGCAACACACCGAGCCGGGGCGGTTCCCCGGCAGACTCGAATTAATATAATACGAGAAAGGAGGCTTAGGCTTTGAAAAACAAAACCGGCAACAAGGTGATTGTTGAAAAAACAATTGCCGAACTAACTGAATACAGCAAAAAACAAGGCTTTCCTACAACCAGAGGATGGACGCAATACGCAAAAGAAAACGGGCTGCTTACGGCGTATCAACTCATTCACTACACAAAAAAATTCTGGTACGACATCAGGGACGAACTGGGGTTTAAATACGATTTGCAAGCGAGGCAAAAACAAAAACTTGAACAAGAAAGACAAGTTGCAATTCAGCAATTGCAAGAAGCCGCAAAAGAATTAGGCGAGAACTTCACAAAGCGGCAATACGCGGATTTTGCAAAAGTGAACGGGTGCTATTCTGTAGGGCAGCTGGCAAGGCTGTTTCAGGGCAAATTCAACAACGCAAAACTGGCCGCGAATTTGCCTGTAAACATTGCGGAAGATAAATTCTCGGATGAAGATATTTGTCTTGCTGTCAAAGAATGTAGCGCATATTACGGCAGGCGGTTTTCCGAAGCGGAATATGAAGAGTGGCGGAAGCAAGACAAAAACAATAGACCGCAAATCGAAACGGTAAGAATGCGTTTAGGAAGTATGCCTAAACTAAAAAACACGCTCGGTATAGATACGTACGAAAGACACGCGGCAGAAAATATCGACATTACAAAGGAATACTGCTTGTCTGCCGTTGAAAAATTTGTTAACGAAATGTTGTCGAATGAAAACTATGCAGAATGGGCAAAAAGAAATAATATGCCTGCATATACTACCGTCTTATACACAACAAACATGACCTGGCTTGAAATCAAATATTTTGTATTATGCCGACAGCTCAAAAAGGAGCGGGCAGGGGAGGGCAAATAAAATGAAAGACAGTTATATCCACATCCGCATCAACAGCGAGTTGAAGCAGGCAGCGCAAGACTACGCACAAGAAACCGGCAGATCACTTGCGGGACTAATAGAATACCTGCTTAGACAGGAAATTAAGAAAGGGGAAAAGGAAATGGCAGAATGGGTTATTTTAGATTATAAGAACGGAAATAAGAGCATCATGAGCAAGGCGCAATATGAAAAGGAAGTTGGCAGTTTGAACGACTACGATGAAGCGGTTGCAGGCATCGTTGAATCTGAAAAGCAGCCTACATGGTTAGACCTGGAATATGACGAGGAAACAAGACAGTATTATCTTAAATAACTTTTAATCTTGAATCTAACCAACATGGAATGCCGACAGCCGAAAATAGGACCAAAGACCCATTTTTGAATTTCGGGGTTGACAATCATTTTTGATAGTGGTACACTAAAATCAAGCATGGTGTAAAGGAGGCAAGGCAATGTTATACTACCGATTTACAGACAATCACCACGATCCGATGTCCGATGCCGGACACGCAATGTTTACAGCAGACCGTGAGAGAATATCTCAAGGCAATTACGGCAGCGTGTGTTATACCCTTGACAGCAAGCATTGTATACCTATTGATGATTTGTCTAACGATATTATGACGACATGGGACGCCGACAAAAAGGATTACTTTGAGTACACACCTTTTATGCAAGACCAAGAGTATTGGCTAACGATTGACGGCTGCACGATAGCAAACCTTTTTAATCCTAATGACATCGTTGACAGCGCAGGTGCATGGGACAATATTGATTTGGTGTACTGGATTTGGGAGAGAATCGCAGAACCGCGCAACATAATGGCTATATCAACAAAAGACGGCGCAATATGCTTTGACGCCGAATTAATTAAAAAGGAGGATGATGCGGAATGAAACCATATTGCACACAAAACAACGGCGATTGTTCTACTTGCTCGCTTGTCAATTATAACCGCGACTGTATGAATGTCCCTATTCGCGGCGGTTATCGTCCAGGGGCAGGCAGAAAACCAACAGGACGAAAAAAGAAAAATTATTATGTGACTGATGAAGAAAATATTAAAGTTCGGCAGTTGATAAAGTCTTTACGCGAAAATCAGACCGAATCGAACAAGTTTGAAGAAAAGGGAGGGAAAGAAGGATGAATTACACTATCGCAAGCCTTAACGATGTTAATTTTGGTCAAGTATTAACTTTAGACAAAAACGGCAACAAGTATACTGTTGGACTGTACAACGAGGAAACTAAGGAATATACGCACAAAAGCTTTGACAGCATAGGTGAGGCATACACGATTTTTGAAAAATTGTCTCGTTGCATATGTTTTGGCGAATACAGCTATAGCGACAGAAAGGCAATGATAAAATAATCCCCTTCCGCCGTTACGCATCAGGGGATTGAAAGAAAAAAGCCTTGAATCACATCAGGGCTTTTCTCATTTTCTCCAGGGCTTGTCTATGTAGTCTATGGCAATGTTGAACGCCGTAATTTGCTTCTGCCGCAACACGCTCCCACGTCAAACCAATGATGTACCGCAATTCAATCAGCCGGTATTCTTTCCACGTCAAGGCGTTCAAACCCTTATCAATAGCGGTTTTGTTGTCAATCAGCCGGTTCACTTCCTCCGCCATTTTGCGTATGTCGGAATCCCATTTGTCGATTATTTTTTGCACCGCCTCAAGCGTCGGATTAGATAACTGTGTACCATGCGGCATCCCGTCTATTTGACGGGCCTTTAACGTGTCGCAATCAATTTTATGTTGCAGGGCGTCATTGATTTTTTTGTTTAATTTTTCTATCCGGTTGCCATATGTAGTGTACTCGAATAACATTTGTTTCAAATGTTTCAAATCCATCAGCTCACCGCCTTTTTTTCCTCCGCATATACCGTAAGCTCTCCGTCCATCGTGTCTGATCGCCTTTGATTTTCCCGTACTTTTCCCACTCCTCAGGCGTCATTTTTCGGGTAAATACCGGCCCTGGCTCCCTGTTTTGTCCTGGATGTACTCGCATTATGAATGGGTCTGAATACCACATATTACCCACCCCTCTCTATCTCTGCTATTGCTTTCAGGATTGGATATACCTGCTGCGGTACAACTGCATTACCTAAACATTTAAGTCTGTCCACCCTATTTTTAACGTCCGTTGCTACCCGTGGAATATTAGGCTCTAC